>Ga0265297_10003293_pt1 | contig 29659 bp, 23 predicted proteins | sample Munlanlwell13791_FD_192502 | JGI IMG/M metagenome (GOLD analysis project Ga0265297, IMG submission 192502) | Leachate microbial communities from a municipal landfill in Southern Ontario, Canada - Leachate well 137-91 | ecosystem: Engineered > Solid waste > Landfill > Unclassified | place...
CGCAATGGGGACAAGGTGGTGCATTTTGTTTGCGAGTCATGAAAGTGCGGGTTATGGGCTTATTGTAGCCTTATTCGGCTACATTTCCCACACTTTGCTGGGGCAGTCCCATTCGCTAAAGCTAATTGAACTAGAAACCAGAAACAGTTAACAGGTAACAGAACAAACAGAACCAACAGAACCAGCAGATATTGACTTTTATAGCTGTTTGTGCTATATTTAAGATAAAGAAGGAGGATGATCTTTCTTATCATCCCAAAAAATCCTCGGGCTTGCCCGAAAGGAAGTGTTTTCCATGAGAAAAGCCAGCTTTTTGCTGTTGGTTGTTGTGTTTTCGTTGGTCTTGGGCGGGTTTGTATCCGCTCAAGAGGTCACCGCCGGCGAGTCTGCTGGTCGCGTGATCAACATGGTCAGTAAGGGCATGGCCCCCACGCTATTGTTCGCCGATGAAGTGGCGAAGCATCTGGGGGCCAACGATTGTGTCTGGATCGCGATCAAATATCGCGATCAGCACAACGGCCTTATCGCAGCTGAACGCGTTCAAGCGATCGCCATTAGCTGCGGCGACAAGGTGGGGGTCAAAGTAGCGGAAGTGGACGGAAACGCCCACAATACCGCTATCGTTCTTACCCCTACCGCCGACAGGCAAGTTGGCTATGTATACGCCAACACCTGCAGAGAGATCGACCGCTCCCAAGAAATCGACTGGGAGTTAGTCGGTGCCGCTGGTGGCATTTCTATCGAACATGAGAGCCGCCAACGGGTCAGCTGCCCCGCCACATGGCACGGGCAGCTGGACGAAACCACGGCGCGGATTTTTTCCGCCGAAGAGACGGCAAAAATGTTGGTCAGCCTAGACGCCTCTTACCAGGTGTTCGTGACTGACGGTTTGGTGCTGGTTTACCGGCACTGGGCTGCACCAGCGGCTACCGCCGTAGTGAAAGAAGGGTCGTTGGTTGTGGTGCTGACATTCGGTCAGCCCCAGCCAACACGGCAAACCGAGACGAGAGTTTCGGGCGAGATCGACATCGAGGAACTACTTGGGATTGATCTCGGAAAGCTCGGTATCAAAACCGAGAACTAGGGGGTGATAGAAGATCATTATGAAAAGGCGCGTCTATTAGCCAGAAGTATAACGCGCCTTTTCCCTTTGCCAGATTAGCTTATTTACAGTAGTCCACACCCAAAACCTCCGCTCTTCGGGCAGAGAACCTGTGCGTGGCAGGCCCAGAGGGAGCATCTCGCCTGCGGCGAGCTGTACTCCTCGTTCAGATCAATCAAAAGCTACACTTTTGTTATCCTCACTTGTCGTACCCGAACCCAAGGGCTTCTACAGCCCTCTCTGGCTCCTCCACGCCCAAAACCTCTGCCCTTCGGGCAGAGAACCTGTGCGTGGCAGGCCCAGAGGGACTCGAACCCCCACTTGCGGTTTTGGAGACCGCCGTTCTAGCCATTGAAACTATGGGCCTTCTCGTTGGACAAGACTATGCTCGCTACTTCAAGCTTGGTAATTTGTGTGAGTCGTTAGTAGTTTGGGAAAAATTTTCACTAGTTTTCTAAAAATGTTTTATTCATTCGCTAATTACAAAGTACTAATTACCAACTACTGAAATTTGAGCGAAGCGAAAATTTTTGGTTGCGGGGGTGGGATTTGAACCCACGATCTCTGGGTTATGAGCCCAGCGAGTTACCAGACTACTCCACCCCGCGTCGAATATCAAAAGCCCCGATCAGAAGTCTTTCGGTTAGTATAAAGGGATTATGAGGAAAAATCAAGGTTATTTTTAGGCCCTGACTATTTGATCTACATTATCACTGCCAAATATCTGCTTTAATACTTCAGGCTCTAAAACTCCGCTCCTCGCGCCTTTAAGCCCGGTAGTAGCTAAGAAATATGCCCTGCCACCAGACGGCGTCATTTTCACCAAGCGAGGGTATTCGTCGCCATTTCCCTCTCCGGACGGCAGGTATCTGACAACACCGCTTAGACTATTTAAGGCAGCTAAAATTGAAATTATCGTCTTGTCTTCCCTGTCTAGACCCTTGGCCTTCCCCGGATCACTGTAAATTTCGGGATCAGTGAGAACATCCAGCCACCTCTGAACACTTACATCAATAAGACCATCTTTACTTTTGAAATAACTTTCAAACAATCTTCTTATAGAAGCATTTTGTTCTTCACTTCTAAAGACAGCTGGTGTCTCGGCGGTAAAAAGCAAATCTTTATCGTTTTTGGCTACTACTTCCCGACAAATAACATGGCTATAAAGAAAAATTGCCTGAGCGGCTCGATGCGCAAGTCTTGGATAGCCCATCTTGGCAGCAACAATCATAGCATCAGAAGGAGCACCAATTATATTTTCTGTATATTGACCACCCAAACCCAAAAGAAGCATGTGGGGATTTTCTACCAAGCTTCTCAAGAACCAATCTTCAATAAAGCGGGCATCGTTAACTCCTGATTTGAATATACTTCTAAACCGACTATCTTCTCTAAAGATCTTTACCATCTCGCCACAATGGCTTATTAGGTTTGTGCTTTGTTGGACAGCAGCGATCACCTTTTCATCTTCCAAATCAATCGTTCCTTGGCGGGTAATATCACCAACATGAAGATGCCCATAAACAGCCGGGAGCGTGGCGCAACGCTTGGCAAGAACTGAGAAAGGAGACACCTTTTTCAGCCAAGGCTTTTTATCCAACACTGCTTTAGCGGCTGGCGACAAATCCTGCAAACCAAATTCCATAATACCCATAATGTCATCCATACTAAGGGCGCTTTCTCCGCTAGTCTTGATAGGAGAAGACAGGGCTACCCTTGCCCGGTTCCTCACATGGAAGATAACAGAAGCCGGATCTTGCAAATTAAGCGCCGGCTCTCTTTCAACTACTGGTTTTCCCTTTTCTGGCTTCACCGATCTTTCTGGAGGAACAGACGGCTTGGGTTGTGGAGTTTTTCCTGGCTCAAGCCCAGCTGGCTGCCCCTGCGCTGCCGCTACTGCCGATGGAGGAGTAATAACTAATACTGGCTCTGCTGGCTGTACAGCTTTTGCGACCACTGAGCCAGCCGATTGCATGATGCTATCCCAAAGCTGGCGATTTGCTTCCATTTGCTCCCATCTTTCCAAATCACAAGAGACACTAACATCTCGGATGCCCAATGAATTATTAGCTTGCAAAAACGCCATAAAAGCATCTGTGCCTGGCTTCATATTAGTGTTTAGACCAACAATCCGATCTCGGTCGCTTCTTGTTTCAACCGACAACGGCTTTTCTAACTTGATATTTTTCTTAGGGCTTTGGGGAGTTTTGATATATTGACCAGCGTCTAGACAAAATCCTACAGCAAGAGAGCTGATCGACACACCATTACCGCTAACCCGTTGCGTCTTTTTATCAACATGGCCGCTCATCCTCTCTAGGCTTTTTCTAAGTTTTCTAGCGCTATTTTGCATCTTGGTTAGCTTTTTATAGCACCAGCAGTCGCTCTCGATCACCTTAAGTCTCTCTAGCTGCTCTGCGCTCAAAATATCACCGCGTTTGGCTACCTCGTTGTCAGAGCCTTGCCAGAGAATCCCTCGCCGATCATCATTGGCTATTTTTATTGGATTCCCTCTCTGCCACCCTCCAGTGCCTCTATTGTCTACTAGCTCCACCGGCCATCGCCTTTCTTTAAGTGGCTGAAACTCCATCCAAATAGTACATCTCTCTTCTGAGCTCTTCATCTCTAACCGCAATGCAGCTGCCGTCTGCTTTTTGATCTCTTCCACGGGCTTTGGCTGATAATAAGCCCAGATTTTCTTGGGTCCTGCTGGGTCTATTCTGGCATTAATAGATTTTTCCGCATCCCATTTGTCGCCTTTTTCTACTTCTTTAGAGGTAGGTACAAATCCTTCTTCTACAAATCCCAAGAAAACAGTGTTCTCCAGAAGAGTACTATCATCTGTATCGTTTTTCAGCTGAAATGCCACAGGCAAACACTTGTCTGCAAAAACTAGGGTAACCTCCTGAAAAGCATTTTCTTGGCACTGGCCTATAATCTGCCCCAGTCTCTTCATAGTATTCTCACTTAATTCGTATTCACCAGCATTCAGAGAACTTTTGCCATCATCAGCGATAATCCTTTTGGGAACTTTTATCTTTATAACAAGTTTCTTCTCTACTAACTTACTTAAATTGCTGACCAACGCGGCCAATGGCACGGTTTGTTCTTTCACTTTATCCATCCCAGCAATCCCCACAAATCCGAAATTAAATAAAGCCATTACATCAGGATCTTTTTTGTCGATAACTGGTGGCAGCTGCGATTCATCAAGCACATAGATATATTGATAGCCGCCAAAAGTACTTTTTAGCATTTCGATCGACTTCTTGTTCAATATTTCTCCTGCTTTCACTTCTCCACGGCTAGATGTCATACCATCTAGCCACTTGAATTCATAAGATTCTGCCAAAACCATTCCGGGCATTAGACCAACAACATTAACTTTTTTCAGTGGCAAAACCGCTAGTAACTCTTCTTGGTCTCCTAACCCCTCGTTGCGCCGGCGATCAGACCACTGCAGATTTTCAACATTTTTCTGATCAAAAATCACAGCGGCTTGGCCAGGCAAGTCGGTTGCTCTGATCTTAAAAGTGGGCTGAGATTGAGTTTCTTTGAATTTGACCAAAGCGATTTTGCCCAACAGGCTTTGGCCGGCCTGACTTAGCTCATTCAATTTCTCCGCCAGCTCTTTCTCGTCGGTAATGCGATCGCCCCGCGATATAATGTTTTTGTTATTGGCGCTAACTTCGCCGATAAACTCCACATATTCAAAACCTCTAATCGCTTTATAACCATCTATTAGAACAAACAGCGGAACAAACCACTGCTGGGTCTGATGATCTTTTACTTCATAAAAGCCGTGTTCTTCAGCGGCTCTTTCTCTATCGGACATAAGAAATGGGCTTTTCGAACTCTTGTCTGGCACTGTCATAGAAAAATAAATTTAGATAATATATACGCAAAAAGGGAGTATCGGCAAAAACTTTACTCCTGGCGGATTTAAATTATCTTAAAAGATCCTCCTTGTCCAATCCTAACACATCTTGGCCTTAAATATAACTAGCTTTTTTGTAGAAATATGTTGTAGAAAGTTACTAAAATCACCCCGCCGATAAAGCCGTCAACAAAGCCCCAAAGCACACCAATAACAATCCCCTGTGGGGTCAGGTCGGCACCTAAATAGAAAGATTTGATTATATCGATGGCATCCACGCCCCAGTTGAGATAGGCAGCAGCTAAACCCAAAAAAAGCATAAAGATAGCAGCCGTCACTCCGAGGGCCAACCCACCGGCCAATATATTGAGCTTTTTCATAGATATGTGCTTAAATAGTAACAATGTAAAGTATAGCACCCCTATGGTCAAAAAGAAAAAAGCAAAGAAAAAATCAATTATTCGTTACCTTAATATCATTATAGTTGTCGCTGCATTAGCGGTTTTACTAGTTGTTATGCAGCATTTTGGCTGGCAAAAATTCTGGCAGGAGCTAGGCCGCCTTTCTTGGCTGTATGTGGTAGCTGCTTTTCTGCTAGATATTTTAGCTAAGCTGCTTTGGGCTTACCGCTGGGACATGCTTTTGCATAGGAAAAAGCTCGATGTCCCCTACCGCAAAACTTTTCTTATTTTCATGGCCGGCACATTTGTCGACACCACCACACCCGGCGCTTATACTGGTGGGGAGATATTGAAGCTGCACTATCTTAACCGCCTCTACCCACGCAATAAAGCTTTCTTTCTAGCCACTATGCTGATCGACAAATTTTTGGCTATCGCTGGGTCTCAGCTTCTATTTGCTATTGCGCTGCTATACGCGCTCTTTTTTTCCACGATCCCGCCAGCATTTAAGCAGATGATTTTGGTTGCTGTCTTACTGGTCGCGCTTCTCTTTGTGGGCGTATTCGCCATCGCTAAGGGTTATCTTCACCCGAATAACCAGAAGTTAGCCGGCATCATCTTAGCCCTGCCCTACATCGGCAAACGACTGAGGAAAAAATACACCGAGAAAAAGCTGGTTATATTTCTCAAAGACAAATTCACCCATTTCGGCAAAATGACCCAGCTGGTCGTTAAGGACAAAAGTGTCTTATGGTATTCTGGGCTGCTTGCTTCCACCATGAGCTTGATTTCTTTCGCTAAGGTCTATCTGATTATCCATGGCATGGGCTTCCATCCCAATTTTCTTCTGCTGATTATCGTCGTAGTAATCGCCAACATCATCGGTCATATGGCTTTTACTCCCGGCGGCTTTGGCATTACCGAGGCTTCCATGTTCGGCCTTTACCAGGCGATGGGGATCAATGCCGCTGCTGCTGGCGTTATCACCATGGTCGACCGCGGCATTTACTATCTGACAGCGCTGGGTGGCGGCTACGCAGCCATTTTATATCTTAGCTTAAAAGTAGATAAAGAAAAACCGCGGCTTAAGAAGTGGTGGCGAAGCTAACTATAGCTTTGCCTTAAGTAGCCCTCCTTCGCTCGCCTGCGGTGAGCTACGGAGGACTAGCACTTCGCTTAGCTATTCGCTTGGCTGTGCCAGCCGAAGCTCGTAGAGCGAAGGCTGGTGGCAGCGGATTGGATCAAAGAAAGGATGGTGAAATTATCAGACCTTTTGGCTGTTTATTAAGCCCAGAAGCATTTTAGAAATGGTTTCTAACTTTTGATAGAATTCATTAAACAAGTCTCTAGACATTTGGCCCTCTTCTAGAATTACTTCAAATATAGAAACACATTCGTATGTAGACCCTCTGGCAATAGTATAAAAATTTCTCTTATCTGCTTTAGAAAATTTTCCGCTTCCTTCGGCTATATTCAACACAATACTGATTGATGCCCTTTTCAGTTGATCTCGTAGATAAGAATCAATTTGCTTATTAGCTTTTACAAATCTAAAAATATCTCTATTAAAATCTTTCGATTTCTTATAAACATCTAGGTTCTCAAAATCAAACATAATGTAATTTGTGTGAGTGGTTTGTAATTTGGGAAAAATTTTCGCTTGTTTTTAAAAATGTTTTGTTCGTTCGCTAATTACTAAATACTAATTACTAAGTACTCGAAAATTGAGCGAAGCGAAAATTTTTGGCGGTCCCGACCGGACTCGAACCGGCGATCTCGGCCGTGACAGGGCCGCGTGTTAACCAACTACACCACGGGACCACTTATAAAAGCAGTAGATGTATTTTAGACGAAACCAATAAGAATTTCAAGGGGTAATCTGTAGCTTTTTGGCAAAATGCTCAAACAAATCCACGAATATCCCTGACAGATGCGCGACGTGTTCCGCTTTCTTTTCTACATACCCCTGATTTTCCAGATCAAGCAGCAGCGCTCCCACGCAGCGTTCCAGCATATTCAAGCTAAACTTCTTTTCGAAATCAGGGTCAGCCGCACACACCAGCAGCTGCTTGTAGGCTACTAACCATTTTTCAACATATTCAATCACCTGCTGGCTCGTCATATTCAGATCCCCGATGCTCTTGATCCCGCTCCACAGATGAAAAGTTGTGTCATACCACTGCTGCCGCCAACCCCAAAAGATATTGGATGTCAGGACATACCCGTTGTCGTTTGTCTTGAGAATATCATAAACCGTGAGATGCCCATGCATGAAGTCCATCTTTATCCCATCCGAATGATCATCCAGCAGAGAAACAAACTTATCTCTATATTTTTCCCCTAAATAAGACGACTTCTTTTGACGATCTACTATCTTAGCCCATTTCTCCACTCTTTTGCTGATAAACTCTACCGCACAATTTTCATCTTCAGCTTGATCAAGGAACGGTTCAGTTATCGCGTTGGTCTTATATTCCTGATAAAAATCACAAAACTCTTCCCTCTCCTCGGGCGTTGCCAACGGCGGACGATATATATGGCGCCTGCTGACACTCTCCATAATCAAGAAATTATAGCCGTCGTCTTTGTTCCACTGCGAGCTCCTATATATCTCAGGAAGCCGAATAGTGTGGCTTTTGTTCTGTCGATTAAACGCCTCGATAATATCTATCTCATTTATAGCTAAGGGCATCCCTTGGATTTTTAAGACCGCAGGCTTGCCTTGATATTTGCCTTGATAAATTAGACTACCTACTTTATCTGGCTGATATATTTGCCCACAAAAAATAAGCTTCTCGTCTTCAAAACCAGTGTCTGCTTTTATTTTGGCCAAAGCCCTATCCTTAAGGCTTTCTGCGGACTCCTCGTGTGTGAAAAACTGTTCGGTAATCTTATTGCTCATATCTTACGCGCCAAAGAAATAATATAACCACTTTTGCTGATTATTCAGGGTATCAACATAATTAGCCTTTTGTTCCGGCTCCTGCCCCAGAAGCATCCGCTCATCAGCCTGTTCGGGAATCACCACGACAATCTCACCCGGCTTTTTCAGCTCTAGACTTTCTTTGGCTTTCTTTTCTTTGTAAGATTCGGTCTTCACATAATCTAGAAGCTCTTGCATATAGCTATTGTCATTTCCCAGTCCTGCAATATCGTCTTTTAGTTTCTTAACCCTCAGATTGTTCTGATAATCACGATAAAGGATATTGGAAAGCGAAATCAAAACCGAAACCATCACTACCAAAGCGACGGAAATGATAACTTTGTATTGGATTTGCTCTTTATCTTTCTTCTCGGCCATACCCTAAATATAAGAATAAACCAATAACAAGTAAAGCCCAAACAAAGGCAAAACCAACTGCCATACTATAATCGTCTTTCTGGCTGGCCGGTTTTTGTGCCAAAATCTCTCGTATTTTTACTGCATCCGGGCTTTGTAGCAGATAAGAAAAACTTAAGGGAACCAGTCGCCATTTACTACCAGTAAAGTCCAGAAGGCCATCAGCCTGCAGATCGTCGCCATCTTGCAGCGAGGTTACTTGCGCATCGCGGAAATCAATTGTTAGCCCTCGCACGGCCACTTTGTTGTTCTTTAGGTCACCATTAACTTTCTCAGCAATCGACCAAAGCCGATGTTTTTGTTCGTCTTTAATATCGGCAAACAAATCTAGCGGACTATAAGCCACTTCTTTGTTTTCGCCCAGTTTTTCTAGCTCCTCCATGCCCAATCGGTCTTTGTCTTTGAGATGGCGCATTTCACCACTGACAGTAATTTTGTCGCCTTTTGCCAATTGCGGCACCGGCTTACTGCCAAAATAAACTTCCACCCCGCCTGTCCCATCATCGAGATAAAATACCTGCTTAAATATCTCCTGCGGCTCGACAATCACCCAGCCAGTCAGCCGAACAGAAGTGCCATGCTCCAGTTTTTTGGCATCGACAATTGTATAATCTTTGGCCGGTACATTACTGCGGCTCTTAGAGCTGGAGCTTTTGGTGCTGCTTTTCGGCTTAACAGGCGGCGCAGTAATCTGATGGTTATAAGCCAGGCCTTCTTGAGTTTTCTCATATCTAATCTCATCGATCAACGCCCCATCAGGTGCCAAAAGCCGCACGCTGTCGCCGCCGCTATTATTGAGTGCCACCTTACTGACCGCGCTGGTAATGCTAAAAGTACCGTGAGCTGGGATATTCGTCGGATTAGGAAAAGCGTATGGCTTCGAGCCCCCATCAGCTATATCGTCGAGCATATAGCCAGCTATATTAACATCTTCTTCGGCATTATTGATCAGTGTGACATATTCCCCCGTCTTTTCATCGCCAGCAGGATCAGGTAAAAATTCCCAGATACGCAAATTTGCGTTATCATATCCAAAAGCGACCCCCGGTAAAAAAATCAAACCGACTAAAAAAACTGCTAGTAGCTTTTTCACGCCCCGATCATAACCGATTTAATCTTATAATACAATGTCTTGGCTTACCGAACATAAAAAACCGTATATCTGTCTAGCGCCGATGGCCGGCTACACCGACTCGGCTTTTCGGCAAATCTGCAAGCGGATCAACCCTGATTTGATTTTGTTTTCTGAAATGGTCAGCGCTGACGCCCTGCACCACGGCAGCAAAAAAACAGCACAGCTAATCGAGTTTAATCCGGAGACAGAAAATCCGTTTATCGTGCAGCTATTTGGCAAACATCCAGAGAAATTCCAGACAGCCGTCCGCTTTATTGCTGAGCAATTTCCGCAAGTGGCTGGCATCGATATCAATATGGGCTGCCCCGCCAAAAAAGTGGTCGGATCCGAGCATGGATCGGCTTTGATTAAAAATCCAGCGCTGGCCTGTGAGATCATCGCTGCTTGCAAAGAAGCTGCCAAAATCCCCGTGTCAGTAAAAACCCGCTTGGGATTCGACTCTTATGACCCAGACAAATTCCAATCGTTTTGCCTTGGCTTGGAAAAAGCTGGGTGCGACCTACTTACTATTCATGGACGAACATATAAGCAGGGGTTTGGCGGCCAAGCCGATTGGCAGCCGATATATGAAGTAAAGAAGTTACTAAAAATCCCCGTGATCGGCAATGGCGATATTGAATCTATGGCAGACGCCTTGGGTCGCCTTTACGCCAGTCAAAATTCCTCCCCCTCTCAGGGGGCCTGCCAACCGAAGCTTTGCCCTCCTTCGCTAAAGCTACGGAGGGCAGCCTTCCATTTCCGACTTGCTGCGCGCCCTCGGTGCTTGCTCGTCGCAAAGCGAAGGCTGGAGGCTAGGTGGGGGTATGAAGAAAAAGCTCCCGCCCTTGACGGCGTCATGATCGGCCGCGCCGCCTTCGGCAACCCATGGGTATTCTCCACTCCAATACAAAATTCCTCCCCCTCTCAGGGGGAGGCTAGGTGGGGGAGTGAGAAATTACCTAACCAAACCTTCGCCGACAAAATCCCCCTCATACTCGCCCACACCCACCTCATCTGTGAGACGAAAGGTGAAAAAATCGGCATGCGCGAAATCCGCAAACACTTGCTTGCTTATGTCAAAGGTATGCCCGGTGCACGAGAAGCGAGGAGTAGATTGTGTCGGGTGGAGAGGGTGGAGGAAGCGGAGGGGATACTGAACACCATAGGTGCTCTAGAATCTAATAACTAGAATTTAGGGCTAATAAAACTCCTGTTAGTTCAAGGCTGTGGTAATCATATGAGTTTGTAGCTTAAGTTACACATTTAACTTATTTACCATGCTGCAAGAACCCCAAAGTCGTAACCTCTATCGCTAAGCTAAACTAATATTTTTTATCTTCACCGCTAACCCTTATCTTTTGCGTAATTACCAACTACATATAATACTGCTTATGACTATTACCGCATGTATCCCTTACATATATATAAGTTTCCCATTTTATAAATCGCCCAAATGAGTCTGGGTGTATGACTTTCATGTCGTAAACCCGTCGTGTGTCTTCATGACTAAGATCAGGTAGAGATGTTAGCTTTTCTACAGTCTCCTTCATGGCCTTATCAGACAATAATAAATGGGCAAAATGAAAATCGTGTATAATCTGTCTAAGCTGCTCAAATGTATGCGCCAATTCCATAATTTTACTCTCGGCCATCTCTAAGGAGCTTTTGTTATCTAGATCGTGTGCCCCAAACTGCACACAAACATCAATCCACTGGTCAAATGTCTTCGCCAGCTTAGTTATTTGCTCTAAGGCCTTTCTTTTTAGTTTGGGGTCTGCTGGGTCTAAACGACAGACATTGCACCACTGGTCAAAGGTCTCTGCCCATATAGCCACTTGCTCTAATGCCTTGTTTCTCAACTCAGATTCTGGTGAGGCTAGCCTACAAACCTCATGCCATTCATCAAAGGTTTGCGCCAGTTTATACATTTGCTCTAATGCCTTGTTTTTTGATTCAAGACGTGAGTCTAGATAATAGACTTCTTTCCACTCACCAAAGGTTTTGGCCAAGTTAAGCATTCTATCTATGGCCATATTCTTCAGTTGAGAACTTAAATCATGATTTTTATAAATCGCGAACCATTGGCCAAATGCCCCCAATCTGGCTAACTTTTCTTCAGCCATAGTCTTCAACTCAAAGTCTGATTGAACCCGAATATAGATTTCCAACCATTGCTCAAAGGTTTGCGCCAATTTGATCATTTTATTTATAGCTTTAGTTTGCAGTCTAGAATCCCATTTAGACTGATTATGCACTTCTTTATTCTGCTCGAAGTTTCGCGCTAGCTCAGACATCTTATCTAAAGCGTTGGTTTGCATTGAAGAGTAGACGCTAGACAACGCCGCTTGATAAATCTTTTCCCATTGCTCAAAAGTTTGCGCTAATCTAGCCATTTGGTCTAAAGCCTTAATTTTTGTTTCAGAATATCCTCTATGTGACGCCAAAACATAAATTCTATTCCACTGATCGAATGTTTGTGCCAACTCGGTCATCCTATCTAATAGTCTTGTCTTTATCTTAATGTCCGACTCACTCCAAGTATAATAAGCCATATCTAATTGGTAAAAAGTCGCCGTCTTAATTATTCTGTCTACCACCATAATCTGTAATTGAGGATATGATTCAATCAGACAATAGATTTTTTTCCATTGCCCAGAAGTTTGCGCCAAATCTACAATTTTCTTCAGAGCTTCCATTCTTAATTCAGAATTTGGCTCGGCATAACAACAGACTTTCTCCCATTGCTCAAAGGTCTGTGCTAAATCGGCCATTTTCTTCAGAACGGCCGTCCGTATAGACCCCGGTTCGGTCTGACAGCAGACTTTCTCCCATTGCTCAAAGGTCTGTGCTAAATCGGCCATTTTCTTCAGAACGGCCGTCCGTATAGACCCCAGTTCGGTCTGACAGCAGACTTTCTCCCATTGCTCAAATGTTCGTGCCAACCTGATCATTTCGTACATAATGATCTTTTTCATTTCGGAAGATATCGCCAAATTACAAACCTCTTCATATTGCTCAAATGTCCGCGCCAATTCGATCATTTTATCCGAAATCCTTGCCTTCAAATAATCTGATGACATCAAAGACTTTTTATAGAACTTTTTATATTGCTCAAAGGTTCGCGCCAAATTATAGATATTCTTGCTCTGTTCAAATGTTTGTGCTAAATCGGTCATTTTATCCAACAGCAAAGAAATCATTGGTACCAAATTATGAGCCCTTATATAGTGTCCTAAGGTTAGTGGGAATTCATCTATTTTATCCGAAACTTCTCTTCTCGGCTTGGCTTCTGGTACCACCAAATCACGAGCATTCACTGTCCTTTCTGGTAGCTCGAGTTTAGCTATTTTGTCCGAAAATTCTCTTTGCAAATTAGCCTTTGGCATCACCAAATCACGGGCATTTATTGGTACTTCTGTTGGCTCAAATTCAGATTTCTTATTCAAAACTTCTCTTTCCGACCCGTACCCCGGTATCACCAAATTATAGATTGTCTCGCATTGTTCCAAGGTTTGCGCCAAATCAATCATCTTCTTCAAGACTATTGCTCCCAGTGACGATGGCATCAAATTGAATGTATTCTCACATTGCTCAAAAGTCTGTGCTAATTCGCTCATTTTTTCTAAAACTTTCCTTCTCAGCTCTTGAGAGTTTCTCATCTTAGAATTTGGTGAAACCAATTTGAGAGCATCTTCACATTGCTCAAAAGTTTGTGCTGATTCAATCATCCCATTTATCGCCATAGCTTCATCGCTATCCACCAAAAGATAGATTGTCCACCACTGCTCAAAAGTCTGTGCCAGTCCAACCATTGTATTTAGAGCACTGCTCCTCAACCCATGAAACTTATCGTCTGCATAACAGCAATTATAGACTACCATCCACTGATCAAAAGTTTTTATCAGTTCAGACGTCTTATCCCTAAGTCTTAGCATTAAGTTTTCAAGCCCCTCTTTATCGGCATAACAAACAGCAGCGTACCACTGCTCAGGGGTCTGGACAAGCTCGATCATTTTCTTTAGGGCTTTGATTTCTGATTTGCGATCTAGAGCCTCTCCCTTGTAGACATCTTCCCATCGCTCAAAAGTGTCAGGCTCAGCTGCCGATTCTTTATTGCCATGAATTACATTTTTTACCGCTTGGCGAACTTTTTCTACCAAAAGACAGGCCCCGCTTGGTCCTTTTTCAGATTTGGGGTCATCATCCTGCTCTTCTAGTGTCGGCTTTTTATTATCACCATTATCGAGCATTTTTATGGCTTTAGGTTAGGGTATCTGGTTGGCGGAGTTATATTACTACCAAATTATCCCATCTGTCAAGTTTTGAAAATATATGGATTTCCACACACCAAAAAGCACCGTCTTGGCGACTACGCGTGAGTCAAAGACTCACGAACTAGAAACAATTAACTTATAACAATTAACCAAATCTATTTTATAGAAAGTATTATCTTGGCGACTACCTACTCTCCCAAAGCGCAAAGCTCTAGTACCATCGGCGCCGGTGGGCTTAACTTCTGTGTTCGGAATGGGAACAGGTGTACCCCCACCGCTATAATCACCAAGATAATACTTTCTATTTGTTAATTGTTAACTGTTTCTGGTTTTGGGTTACGAGCGCAAAGCGCGATACCCCCACCGCTATAATCACCAAGACGGTGCCTTTTAAGATTACGGAAAAACCGTATAAGGCACGCAAAAAAAGAAAAATTCAGAGTCATCCCCGTTCCCCGGAACTAAGGCCGGGGAACCGGGATGCACTGTTTAGATAAGTATGTTACTAAAGAACACACTTATCGCTAGTCAAAGTATCAGTTGGCAACAGGTATGCTCGTTGCTGCCAACTGACGGGGAAAACTTAATAAAAAAGTTCAAACGACCTATTAGTACTGCTCGGCTACGTCTGTCGCCAGATTTACACCTGCAGCCTATCAACCCGGTGGTCTCCCGGGGGTCTTAAGAGAAGTCTTATTTAGGGATGGGCTTCCCGCTTAGATGCTTTCAGCGGTTATCCCGACCGAACATAGCTACTCTGCTATGCCGCATGGCGCGACAACAGATGCACTAGAGGTTCGTCCACCCCGGTCCTCTCGTACTAGGGGCAGCCTCCCTGCAAACTTCTAATCAACCACAGTGGATATGGACCGAACTGTCTCACGACGTTCTGAACCCAGCTCGCGTACCGCTTTAATTGGCGAACAGCCAAACCCTTGGGACCTTATCCAGCCCCAGGATGCGATGAGCCGACATCGAGGTGCCAAACCGCGCCGTCGCTGTGGACGCTTGGGCGCGATCAGCCTGTTATCCCTGGCGTAACTTTTGTCCGTTGAGCACTACCCCTATCACAAAGTGGTAGTGGATCACTATCGCCCGCTTTCGCGTCTGCTCGGCTTGTAGGCCTCGCAGTCAAGCTCCCTTATGCGATTGCACTATCGATCCGATTTCCATCCGGATCTAGGGAACCTTAGCACGCCTCCGTTACTCTTTAGGAGGCAACCGCCCCAGTTAAACTATCCATCAAACACTGTCCTCCAAATTCTCCGGTTAACGGAGGGAGTTAGAGACAAAGCATAGCAAGGGTGGTATTTCAAGGGCGACTCCACCCCGACCAAAGTCAAGGCTTCAAAGTCTCCCACCTATCCTACGCATACTAGACCTCGACTCAATGTCAGACTATAGTAAAGCTGCACAGGGTCTTTCCGTCCTACTGTGGTTAGCCGGCATTTTTACCGGCATTGCAATTTCACCGGGCCCCTCGTTGAGACAGTGCCCATATCATTACGCCATTCGTGCGGGTCGGAACTTACCCGACAAGGAGTTTCGCTACCTTAGGACCGTTCGCTTATGTTTTACATCCCAAGTAGAAAATCGCATCACGCGATGTAATCTCTTGGGAACCTGTAGTTGCCTACAGGGCCGGACTATATCATCATCTGCATTAAGCAGACGTCTAGCGTATAGTCTCTGAGGATTCTCTAATATGTAAAAAATTAGAGTCTTTCCTGCTGATTGTCCGCCCCTGTCGCATTTTTACTGCCAATATTTATCAGTCATAACAGCGAATTAAAATTCACTGCTACTTCTAAATATCAACGAGTAGCGCAGGGATCACGGAGTTTCCAGCATATAGCTAGATTTTACAACTACAACACTGTGGTCCAAACAGTTTTTATAGTTACGGCCGCCGTTCACCAGGGCTTAAATTCAAGGCGTTAACCTCTCCTCTTGACCTTCTGGCACCGGGCAGGCGTCAGCCCCTATACATCACCTTACGGTTTTGCAGAGACCTGTGTTTTTGATAAACAGTTGCATGGGCTCTTTAGCTGCGGCCTGACTTCTATCATTAGAAAACAATAGAAGCCCGGCAGTCCTTATTCCGAAGTTACGGACGCTATTTTGCCGAGTTCCTTAACGAGGGTTATCCCGATCACCTTAGTATACTCAACCCGTCCACCTGAGTCGGTTTGCGGTACGGACAGCACAAATTCTCACTAGAGGGTTTTCTTGTCCTTACGAAGGGTATTCAATCGCTCTCCAAAATGAAGAACTTTTCATAACTCCTCAGTCTACATATAGACCAGGCGGATTTTCCTACCCGGCCATCGACCTTGAAGCTTAAACGTGAATCCATTAACACGCTGAAATCCTCCCGAGGCGTCTCCCCATTGTTAGGCCGCAAAAAGCTTCCAGCCGAAAGATCACTTCTCCCCGAAGGGAAAAACAATCGAAACGGAAGGTTGCCAGTTGCCGCCTTGGGCGAACTTGCACTGGTACAGGAATGTTAACCTGTTGTCCATCGACTACGGCTTGCGCCCTCGCCTTAGGACCGACTAACCCCAAGTCGATTAACGTAGCTTGGGAAACCTTGGACTTTCGGTGACTATGATTTTCACATAGTTTATGTTACTCATGCCAGCATTCTCACTTCCGGACGCTCCACCACACCTCACGATGCAGCTTCACAGCCGACCGGAACGCTCCCCTACCGCGCTTTGCAACGCAAAGCGAACAAGAAACAATTAACCAGAAACAATTAACATTTAGCTTTCAGTTTTTTAAGAAAGCCGCCTAGTTGATTAGCAATTTCCAGCAATTCCTCTTTGGAAGAGTTGAATTCATCTTCCGAGATCAATCCATTGAATCTAGCAATATCTAGACCAGCTAGAGTCTCATTTAGAGAACCTAAAGAAATCTTTAAGAATCTAGCAAATTCCTTATCAGAGTCTTTGGCCGATCCCTCTGCTATATTCAGCAGAACCGAAACAGAAGATCTTTGGATTTGACTAACTAGGTTAAACTGATATTCCTTCGGAAATTTCTCAGAAAGATTGAAAATTTTCTTTTGAAATTCCCTAGCATCTTGGTAAACTTTAAAATCCAAGAAGCGGAAAATACTCTTCATTTTGTTAATTGTTAACTGTTTTGGGTTTCTGGTTCATTTTGCGTAGCAAAACGCCCGCATCTTCGGTAGTAAGTTTGAGCCCCGTTACATTTTCGGCGCAGGATCGCTTGACCAGTGAGCTGTTACGCTTTCTTTAAAAGATGGCTGCTTCTAAGCCAACTTCCTGGTTGTATAAGCAATCCCACAACCTTCCCCACTTAACTTACATTTAGGGACCTTAGATGGCGGTCTGGACTGTTTTCCTCGCGACGATGGCACTTCGCTGTCACCGTCTGACTCCCGTGTTAGTACTCCATCAGTATTCAAAGTTTAATAAGGTTTGGTAGGCTTGTTTAGCCCCCTAGCCTTGTCAGAGCTCTACCCCTGACGGATATCACACGAGGCTAGCCCGAAAGCTATTTCGGGGAGAACCAGCTATCTCCGAGTTCGATTGGAATTTCTCCTCTACGCACAGATCATCCCCCAAATTTGCAGCTTTGGTGGGTTCGGCCCTCCACGATGTGTTACCATCGCTTCAGCCTGTCCATACGTAGCTCACCCGGTTTCGGGTCTAGTGCATACGACTTAGGCGGACATTTAGTCCTCGCTTTCACTACGGCTCCGGATATAACTTCCTTAGCCTTGCCGCACACAACTAACTCGCTGGCTCATTCTACAAAAGGCACGCCGTCATCCGCCTTGCGGCGGACTCCGACACCTTGTAAGCGTATAATTTCAGGATCTATTTCACTCCCCTCTCGGGGTTCTTTTCACCTTTCCCTCACGGTACTCGTTCACTATCGGTTACCAGAGCTATTTAGCCTTGGGGGGTGAACCCCCCAGATTCAGGCCGGCCTGCACGTATCCGACCCTACTCAAGGAAACATGATAGATGTAAAAATAGTTTTAAGCTACGGGACTGTTACCCTCTGTGGTGGTCGTATTCCACGTTCCTTTGCCTAACTATCTTCACTATCTTCCGCGCTCTGAAGCGCGCGGGCTCATGCCCTTACAACCCCACCCGTTCAACGGCTTCAGCCTATCACGAACAGATGGTTTGGGCTTAAATCCCTTTTCGCTCGCCACTACTAAGGGAATCGCATTTGCTTTCTTTTCCTTGGATACTAAGATGTTTCAGTTCTCCAAGTTTCCTCCCAGTCGGCCTATTTTTTCAGCCAACAGGTTTCCGCTTATGACAGCGGAAGGGTTACCCCATTCGGAGATCCCCGGGTCAAAGCTTGCTAACAGCTCGCCGAGGCTTTTCGCAGCTAGCCACGTCCTTCGTCGGACTCTGGTACCAAGGCATCCATTATACGCCTTTAAAGTAACTTTTTTATTTTAAATAAGTTTTCCCCTATTGACTAGCAATAGGTGTGTTTTTTAAATTGGTACGGTAACACCGCACCTTCAATAATAAATACTAAGGTATTTAGGACAATTCATCTCCTTCCCCACCGCTCTTTTAATGAGCAAGAGGTACAAAAAAGGTGCGCATTCCGCACACCTGCAAGCTGAAAACCTCGCTTAGGTCTATAGCTTTAAGGTGAGCGTAATGATTTAATAGAAGACAAAACTTAAGGGGCTAACTGATAACTCCACTGGTCAGTATAAGGCTTGGCTAGGGCGGAGTCAACTGTTTTGGTGATTTTGTTGGAAAGAAGGAATTGGGGGAGTTATGGCTTGGGGAGTGGGATTATATACTTTTGTGAACAAAAAAGTTAGACAGGCGCTTAATCGTATATTTGACTATCCGACGTTTCTTGCTATAATCAACAACGTTTTAACACCCCCACAAACATGAAAGAATCTCCAGCGGATAATAATACACTTACTCCAGAACAACAGGAATATTTTAAGGAAAGCAGAAAAATTTCCGACGAGAGTGCTGAAAAGTTGGCAGAAATAACCAATACGGCTAATGAAACTAAGCTAGCAGCAACCGATATCTTGCACGAAGAGGCCGATATCTTCAATAAGATTTTTAGTGATGCCATCGGTAAAAGCCTCCTAAAAGGAGAAAGAAATTGCTTTGGACGTATAAGCCACACTATCCTCACGCCACTTACGCATGCTCTTTTTGTTCTTTATAGTCTTCCTTCTGAATCTGAAGGATGTAAAGAGCAGGTTATTAGACAACTAGATTCTATTCAAGATATTATTAAGTTTAGTATTAATATCTCACAAGGAAGGGTTCCTCCTCTCCGATCAAGCACTCTAGATCATCAACAGTTTTTTGATACTATAAGGTCGGAATTAGAAAGTTACTGCGATATCATTTCTAGCAAATTGTCGGATTATTATGTGCCTATAAAAGACAGCTTAAAAGAAACAGAACCATTGTTCAGCGTTATCGGCAAAGAGGTAAAACTCCCGTCAAAGACTCTCAATAAAAAACTTCTATGGAACGAACAGCAACTCAAGGTTGCAATAGACGGAATTATAACCAACTCTATTCAGCACTCCAACAGAGATTGCCACGCCATTAAGCTAAAATTGAGTTATATAACTGACAACTCGTCATCAGGCTTGTTTTTGGTCTGCAAGTATCCAGGGCAATTTCCACACGAGGAATTCGAGAAAGCATCAGCCTTAGCGAAATCTATGTCTGAAAGTAATCATATAGACTGGATAGGCATTTCTCTACTTCATATCGCAAATCAAGCGTTCGGTTTTGAAAGACCAACATGGAGAGCATATCAGAAAAAAAATGGGCCTGTGTATTTTGAATCCAGAATACAAATCGCTAAGCACGAGAGATAGGACTTCCGTTGGTTGCTGCTTGTAGCCTAACTCTGTTTCCTATTTCCTCTCCCTAGAAGGGAGAGGCTAGGTGAGGGTGTATAGAATTTGCCCATGAAGGCGGGGTCGCGCCTGTCCTTTGTAATCTTGATGAAGAAGGACGACCCCGCCTTCTACGGTTTGTCGCTGAACCAGGCCATACCCTAACCATTCCGGGTAGGCGCGGCGTTCTTGCCGCGCTCATGTTGTCATCCCTGCTTTAAGCAGGGATCTTTGAACGTGGTATCAGGCTGACTGCAGTTTATAGTTGAACAATGCCACATCACCTTCGTTGGTTGCTGCTTGTAGTTTGAACCTTGAACCTAAATGTTTGGGTTGTTTGCAGTGCAGCTGGTATACTTGGGTTAAGAATTAACTTAATTCTATGGCAGAAATTTATCAAAAAGAAATAAAATATTGGCCAGCCCCAAATAGCTATTCCAGAAATATTCCGATCAATGGACCAGGATCGTTTGCGGAGGATCGTGGTGATAGACATCACTGTGGAGTTGATATTTATGCTCCAAGTGGTAGTGATATTGTTTCTATAGAGAAAGGTATTGCGATTGATATCGGAATAATGACCGATCCTAAAATACATTCATATTGGAATACAACTTATTTTGTAGCAATAAAAAATGAGGAGAGAGGTATTATATGTAAATATTGCGAAATGTTAGATGTAGTTATAAGAGTCGGCGATAAAGTGGAAGCGGGTCAATTGGTTGGCCATGTCGGGACTGTACTCAATTTTGATAACATTGATGAGTATTCACCCAGCTACATACAGAAAGTCAAAGAGAATGGTAATAGTAGCATGTTACATTTTGAATTATATAAAGACGGCATAGAAGTTGATGGCTATTCTGGTGGCAACTGGTTTGATAAAGAAAAACCAGAAAATCTTTTAGATCCATCAGAATTGCTAAGATCTCTCGTTGGTTCGGGTTTGTAGCCTGAACCTGCCATTTGATAAAACGGCCTAACGCCGATGTTTTTGAAGACGGGGTTCCGGAACCCCGTCTTTCGCCTTCTACCACTAGCTCTGCGGGTTCAATTTTGTAAATTGAACCAAGACGTTTGGGTTTCTTACCATGCAGCTAACTCTTGGCTTGTCGCTGAAATAAGCAATTATCTAATCCCAAATCAACCATCTCTGCTTCCTCTGCAGGCGCGACATTTTTGTCGCGCTTATCTTTTTCTGCCGCCAACCATTTCCACCTCATTTGCAGGCGCGAAATCGATTTCGCGCCTTCTTCGTCATATACCCTCATCTTCCGCTATTATTGAATAACTTTATTATCCGTAATCATCACTTTCCACTTGACAAATATATAGCAAGTAATCTATACTGAAATTAGAACATGATCATTAAAATACCTATCAAAATTCCCCGGACGAAAGGGCCGGGCAAGATGGTGTAATAGGGCTATCCGCTTTTTTGGATAGCTTTTTTGTTTGTCTGGGCTCTTCCCAGACAAAATCTGCGCAAAAAGGAGGTGAAAGAAATGCCGGAGAAAGAATGGTTTTTGTTGTTAGTTCTTCTATTGACCACTTTTCTCGAGTGGCTAGTCGATAGAAAGAGCTAAGCAGCAACTATCGAATGGTGTGGGAGGCCGGGACGAACTTTGCCCTGGTCTCCCCGCCAATTTTCACCATTTTCTCCGGCGCTTCCATATTAGCAAAATTATTTCTAAAAAACCACAAAATCTCTTTGTTGGTTCAATCTTGTAGATTGAACCTAAATGTTTGGGTTTCCAATAACAACGACGATTCTTGGTTCATAGCTGAAGATAAAGCCATACCCCTTCCAAAAATCTCAAAAATCCCAAATATCCCAAAAATCCCACCAAAAACCCGTGTGACAGAATTTTTTCTAAGTCTTTTAGTCAACTTTGGCTGACATGAGCCCTAAACTCCTGAATTTTCCATGCCAATTCGTCAACGAAAACCCCAAAAATCCCCTTATGTCAGAAAAATCTATAAACAACCCATCGACGTTTTGACCAAGAACTTCGAACAAAGAACCGATAATTCGCGGGTTGCTGTTTGTACCCTGAACCAAGACCATCGTGCTGTCGGAGTCTCCTCTCCGGCCTCAGCCGTCAGACAATAGAGTCTGACGGCACGGAAATATGGTAAGTAGCCGAATAAAGCCACTCTAAAAACTTTGTACTTTATACTATTCTCTGGTAGGCGAGGCTGTATGGCCGAGCCCTCTGTCTCGCCGCACCTGTCCGCCTATGGCGGAGGCGAGCCCGTCAAGCGAAACCCGCCCGTGTCGGTCGTAGCCCGTAGGGCGAAGACTGAAGGGTTGAGCGCTCCGTTATAACCGTTACAACTGTTTCACTGTTTACTGTTTCCCGCTAAGTGTATAATGAGCCTGCAAAGGACATGATGAAATTTCTTATTAATCTTTTCATCCAAATGAACATTGTTTTTATCGGCATGCCTGGCTGCGGCAAGAGCAGACTTGCCCGCATGATAGCGAATAAATTAGGAAGGCCTTTTGTTGATGTTGATGAATTCATTTTTCAGGAAACGGGCAAAGACTCTGCCGAACACTTAGCTCAGCTTGGCGATGACAAATTCTTAGACTTTGAGTCGGAAATCAGCCAAAGAATTAATATGGAAAACGGCGTGATCGCCACCACCGGCTCTAATCCCCTGCGCCAAGAAGGCATCGACCACCTCCGCAAAAACGCTATTACCGTCTGGCTGGATGTACCAATTGAAATTATCGAAGCCCGTGTCGGCAAGCGCAAAGACGGCGACTCCCGCATTGTCGGCGCCCAAACCATGACTTTCCCTGAAATTTTAAGTTGGCGCCTCACGGCTTACCAAAATAACCACGACATTCACTTTCAGCTGGGGAAAGAGTGCCCCAAACAGATAATAGCCAGAAGAATTTTAAACCTTCTCCAACAACATGGAATTCGTTGATACCCGTAGCGGCAAAGATCTAAAAGTAAACTGGAAGCAGGCTATTTTCGCCGGCAAAATAGGTAGTGGGCTGATCACCCCTCGTCACTTACCCGAACCTTTTCCAAAGGAAGAATTAGATAGCCTTCTAGAGTTGAGTTTTCCAGACTTAGCCGCCAAGATTATAGCCCGCTTCTTTGTATTAAGTGAATCGGAAATCAGCCAGCTGACAGCCCGCGCTTATTCCTCGCAAAATTGGGATACCGAAGAAATAATTCCGATAGCTACTACCGGAAAAATCTTCCGCGCCGAGCAGTGGCATGGCAAAACCGCCGCTTTCAAAGACATTGCCCTCTCGTGGCTACCATTAGCCATGCAAGAAGCACTTGCTGATGAGCGGTCTCGCCAGAAGAAAGATAATCTAAAAGTCTTGATCCTCGGCGCTACTAGCGGCGACACAGGCTCAGCCGGCGAAGCTGGCTTCGCCGATGCTAATGATATTGCCATCGCCATCGCCTTCCCCGAGTCAGGCAAAGTCACCGAGATCCAAAAGCGACAGATGATTGAATTCCAAACCCCCGACGGACGAATCAGTGTCTACTCCATCACCGACAACTTTGATTATTGCCAGAATGTCTTAGCCAAGCCGATCCTTGACGATAATGAATTCCGCGACGAGCTTCTGGAGCGATTTTCTTTCCAGTTGACATCACTCAATTCCATCAACATCGGCCGAATCGTCCCCCAGATAGTCACCTTCTTTAAGGCCTATCAAGCTATCCGCGCTCCCTTCGATGTCTGCGTTCCAGCTGGCAATTTCGGCCACACTCTTAGCGCCTACTTTGCTAAGAAAATGGGCGCCCCCATTCAAAAGATTGTTGTCGCTACCAATGAGAATGATGTTCTGCACCGCTTCTTTCAAACCGGCCAATTCAGCCTCGGAAAGTTTCATGTCACCAACTCCCCTTCCATGGACATCACTATCCCCAGCAATCTGGAGCGCCTGCTCTATTATGTTGGTGGTCCCGAGAAAACCAGTCAATGGCTAACCGAGCTTAAAAATAGCGGCCAATTCACGATCGATCCCGATGTTTTGAAGAAATTAACAGACGACTTTGACTCCGGCACAGTCAGCGAAACAGAAACACTAGAAGAAATAAAATCCGTCTGGGAAAGCAGTAGCCGCTTGATTGACCCGCACTCAGCGGTCGCCAGCCGGATCGCCCAACAGAAAAAAAGGCCAGACATCGCTATGCTGACTTTAGAAACGGCCCACTGGGGCAAATTCATCCAGACTATATTTGAAGCCTTGCAGGAAAGCGGCGGGCAAGATATACCCGGGCCGTGGGAGATAACCGGCATGCAAAAGATCGACCAGCTAATCGCAAAAAACAGTGGGGCTCCCCGCCTCACTTCGTTCTTGTCTAATTTGCAGCAGTCTCAAAAAGCTCCGCGCCAGAGCGGCATCCACCCCGACAAAAAAGAGATGCAAGAATTTCTGCGGATACAGCTAACAGCTCTAGCCCTAGCATCATAGACCAAAAAACCGGCCAAACAAAGAGCTGACCAAGTTATTCAAACCACCGGTCAAGTACAAAAAAGCAATAATCGCAAGCAGAATCCCCAAAAGCCGCAGCACTGTATAGGTGCCGCCCATGCCGATAAACCTTTCGGCCCAGCCGATATTGCCGGTCCACATTTTGAATTGCCGCGTATAGCGCAGCATCGCCAGCCCCAGCGCGATCCCACCGATACCAAAGATGATTCGTGAAAACATATGTCGCCATTATACCATCTAGACACACCAAAAAACCAGCCAAGACAGGCGACAGGCTACAGGCTACGGCATCAAACGGCATCAAAAATAGGCGCGTCTCCGTTGCCCGTGACCCGTTACCAGTTACCTTTAATATGCACTAAGTGATAGAGAAATGACTAATCGCCATCCTCGATTATCCAGAAAAGATATGAAAGATGTGAAAGAGCTGAAAGATTTGAACGATGTGAAAGAAAAATCTTTCTTATCATTCTTGTCCTTCATATCCTTCTTATCTTTCTTATCCTTCCAAATAATGAGGGCTCAACCAAGCCGGGCATTACCCCGACCAAATCTCCCTAGAAAGGAGGTGATCCATCCGCAGGTTCTCCTACGGATGCCTTGTTACGACTTCGTCCCAATCAATGGTTTCACCTTAGGACCCGCTAAAGCGGGTACTTCGGGCGCCCCCATCTTTCATGACGTGACGGGCGGTGTGTACAAGGCCCAGGAACATATTCACCGCCGTATGGCTGACCGGCAGTTACTAGCGATTCCAGCTTCATGCAGGCGAGTTGCAGCCTGCAATCCGGACTAGGACGGGTTTTAAGGGATTGGCTTAACCTCGCGGTCTTGCTTCCCGTTGTACCCGCCATTGTAGCATGCGTGTCGCCCAGGGCATAAGGGCCATGCTGATTTGACGTCATCCCCACCTTCCTCCGTGTTGACCACGGCAGTCTCAGATGAAATATGCAACATCTGACGAGGGTTGCGCTCGTTACCCCAATTAAGGGAACATCTCACGACACGAGCTGACGACAACCATGCAGCACCTGTCACTCCGTTCCTTGCGGCACATCCGCCTTTCGGCAGACTTCGGAGGATGTCAAGCCCTGGTAAGGTTCTTCGTTTACTATCGAATTAAACCGCGTGCTCCACCGCTTGTGTGGGCCCCCGTCAATTCCTTTGAGTTTTAATCTTGCGATCGTACTCCCCAGGCGGGACACTTAACGCGTTAGCTTACGACACAGGAGGGGTCGAGACCTTCTATGTCTAGTGTCCATCGTTTACAGCGTGGACTACCGGGGTATCTAATCCCGTTCGCTCCCCACGCTTTCGTTCCTCAGCGTCAGAATCCGACTAGTAGGCTGCCTTCGCTTTTGGTGTTCCTCCCGATATCTACGGATTTAACCCCTACACCGGGAATTCCACCTACCCCTTCGGATCTCTAGACTGCCAGTATTGGTTACCGATCCAAGGTTGAGCCTTGGGCTTTGACAACCAACTTAACAATCCGCCTACGAACTCTTTACGCCCAATGATTTCGGATAACGCTTGCCACTTACGTATCACCGCGGCTGCTGGCACGTAATTAGCCGTGGCTTATTCCTAGGCTCTTCAAAATAGCGACCTAGAAAAGGAGTTTACAACCAAAAGGCCTTCGTCCTCCACGCGGCGTCGCTCCGTCAGACTTTCGTCCATTGCGGAATATCCCCGACTGCTGCCTCCCGTAGGAGTGTGGGCCGTGTCTCAGTCCCACTCTGACTGGTCGTCCTCTCAGACCAGTTAACCGTCAAAGCCTTGGTGAGCCGTTACCTCACCAACTAGCTGATAGTGCGCAGGCCCCTCCCGAAGCGTCTTACGACTTTAAATAGGAATGTCTTATGACCCCCTATTTCTATGCGGTATTAATCCACCTTTCGATGGGCTATCCCTCACTTCGGGGCAGGTTACCAACGTGTTACTCAGCCGTCCGCCGCTCCCTGCGAGATCACTCGACTCTCCCGAAGGAAAGCTTTGTGAAAACAGGGCGCTCGACTTGCATGTATTAGGCACGCCGCCAGCGTTCATCCTGAGCCAGGATCGAACTCTTAGCAAAAAATAAAGAATTAACGAGTTAATAAAAAACTCGCTGTTTTCGTAGTTTCATTGCCCCTTCTCAAAAAGGGGCTCCGACAATGTAAGTATTGCATAGCAAAACTTATCAATGCCGGTTTTGAGGGAAAATCCCTCAAACTAATTTTAACGATTAGTTTCTCCACCACTTACTGCATATTAAAGACCGTATGGAAGGAGTTATTCACTCGCCGTGGCGAACAGACACTTTCGCTTCCAAAGCGATAAAATGAGCACCTAACTCGTCTGCGTTGGCTTCGCTAAGCTTCGTTTGACCGTAAACGGTCAAACTCCGCTCACTTCGCCACGCCTCCTCTATCCTCGGCATCGTCGCTGGTGCTCCGTCTTCTTCCTCGACCCATAAAGGGTCTCGTCAGAAGACTTCGCTGGCTTTGGATGCCTCGGATGAAACACAAAAATAGATGCAAGACTCATTATATGTGTTCACATTGGAAAACGCAAGAGCTTAGCGGCTTAAAACCAACTAATTTATAAGGAAAAGCTTATCTGTTGGTTTTATGGCTTATACACAAGACGAAACATGAACAAAAAAGTTGTACTAGAGTTTTTTGTAGATGTCTTTGCGATTACCGATACCTATTATCTCCAGAAAAACCACTCCTCCCTCTCCTTTCACCAAAACAAAGATAATCCGCCAATCTCCCACACGAAAATAAAACTGGGCAGGGTCATGGTCAACAAGTTTATTAGCATACTGCAGCGGATTATCAGAATCAGCAAAAAATTTCAGCTTTTTTAGTATGCGCTCGGATGTATTACGATCCAGCTTGCCCAGCTTCTTGCTAACAAGCGATGTTAAGAAAAACTTATATGCCATACTTTTTCAGAATCTTTTCAAGAGGAATAACTTTCCCCTCCTTAATCTCTTTCATCGACTGCTTCAACTCACGAACAAACGACTCCTTGAACACTAGTCCAGAATCGTCAGCAATTATTGTTGGTTTCACAACCAATTCGTTCCCCCTAATCTTAGCTGAGAAGTAAGAAGTCTTAAACTGGCTACGCCAGTTTTTTGGCAGGGTTATTTGTCCCTGCGATGTAGCTTTAAGTAACCTGTCAGTAGTTTCCATTGTCATATGGTTTAATATAATAAAATAATGATTCCTTACTTCATTATAATAATATTTTTGTATTTTTCAAGTAACAATGTTGCTAAACACTTGTTTGCTGGTTTATCGGCTTAAAAACAAGGTAAATAGTGAATAAATATTTTATACAAAAGTAAAGGGGCCCGCGCACAGAGCGCGGGCCCCAACGAAATCAAATCATCGATCGCCCACTACGCCCGCCCCAGGATAACCTCGTAGAGCCGATCGTGGATATTGATCCACATGATTTTAAGGCCGGCGTGGGTGAAAATCAGCGAAGCAGCTTTTGATTGCTCATCGTATTGTGTCCACGGGACGATATGCTCGTCCCACTTTTTGGTGTCTTTGGGGTTTTCGGGGTTGGGAAGTTTATATTTTCTCCTTACGACTTCCATCCCCTTTAGAAAAGCCTCTTTTGCGTCATAGTCATACGTTTCACTAAGGACTACTTGAGGGGGGCCGGATTCGGATTGCCACAGAACTACGACGGAGCGAGATCCGTCACCTTCGAACCCATAGGCCAATCGGGTTTCGTCCTCGGACACCAAGGGCAGGGTATGTATGTTGAATTTGGGATATTGAATACCAGTAAACTGGCCGTTATCCCAAACCTTGGCCGAACCGTCGTTGTGGTGGGAGATCATAAGTAGCCCACCATTCCACTTAACAACGGTAACATACTTTATGTTGGTACTCACCAACTCAAACTGCACGCCATATTGTATCATGGCCAATAAAACATCCAAGCTGCTATCCCCTCTTAGCAGCAGCCAATCCCTGATCGCCTCAGCTATTTGGCCGATTCCCTCCAAAACCTCTTGCCCAGCCCTTAGTCTCTTAATACCCTCGTTTCCCATCTTAAGCCACTCCTCTTCTCGCGCACCGGCGCGGCGGCTCCCATTCGCTTTTCGCGAACAGAAGGAAATTTGCGCCCGACAAGCGGGCCTCTGGCTGACCGGCCAGGACGGGCAATCTCGATGAGATCAGCTTTCTGCCAGCTACGATTAAACCGGCAAAAAGCTGACCTCATCTGCCTCCTTTTCTAATTGTTAATAGCTAAAGCATAAGCACAAAATCAACTGCTGTCAAATCAAATGACCGCCAAAACAAAAAAGACTCGTCCACCGGAGCGGGCGAGTCTGTATCAGGGGCATGATCATGCCCCGAAGAATCTTCTGGACGATTCAGCCATTTCTGAATCTCTATGACCAGAAAGCGGTCATAGCAGTAGTTGGCCACATCGTAGCCCAACCAATGGTACAGCTCCCCCCTGCCCCAGAAAGGCGAATCAAGCAAGGTCTGTTGGGCATCTTTTATTTTGCCCAGCACTGCCTCGCTCTCTTTGAGGTAGTGCTTCAACTCATTCTTCAACTGCTTTTCGCTTTTCTCCCCCAGGTAGTAAACCAAATCCACCGTCGAGAGAAAATCGGACCAACCCTCAACAAAATCCGAATTGGTGACAATATCATCAGTTAAAATATCCAGCTGGATATAATAGCTGATGATCCTCTTTATCACCTCCGGGTCGGTTAGGTCGGTCTCCTCTTCCTGCTCCGCCGCCATACTCATAGAGCAGATAAGCAGAGCAGCGATTAAGGCTGCCATCAATTTAATTTTCATGATCGTCCCCCTTTTTGAATTGTCCTTATTGTATATGAAAAGCGTCGATTTGTCAATAGTGAGATTGTCTTAATGAAAGCGCCTCTTTGTTTTGTAGGCAAGATGCCAGCGTCTTGCCTACGTAGCTGAGGATGATCATCCTCAGCTACAAAAGCGCCCCACATTGGTTCACCACCGCAGCGGACGCTTTCTTTTAGTTATACTCAATCCTCAATGAAGGCGGGGTCACATGACCCCGCCTTCTCTAAAGTGTTTTGTCATTCCCGCTCCTCCCTTTGTCATTCCCGCGAAATAGTAGGAGGCTTGCCAGCCGAAGCTTTGCCCTCCTTCGCTGAAGCTACGGAGGGCAGCCTTCCATTTCCGA
>Ga0265297_10003294_pt1 | contig 29652 bp, 24 predicted proteins | sample Munlanlwell13791_FD_192502 | JGI IMG/M metagenome (GOLD analysis project Ga0265297, IMG submission 192502) | Leachate microbial communities from a municipal landfill in Southern Ontario, Canada - Leachate well 137-91 | ecosystem: Engineered > Solid waste > Landfill > Unclassified | place...
AAGCGGATGAAAAGGAACAGGTAAAAGGAGGCGTTATCGGGCAATAAAAAGAGCGAAAAAATCAGGCACAAAAACATTCCCGGCTTTCATTGGCAAAAGCACGGGCTACTGAAGTTTTCAGGTTAACCGAATCAGCAAAGAAATGAATGAGCAAATGCTTCCTGAAATTGCTCCGCAGAGATTGATCGAAATGGAACGTTTGCTTGAGGCTGTCCGTTTCACTTTCATGGAGTTGCACGATATTCCGAAACATGAATTGAGGCCATATGTTACAGGAGAATTGCCTGTCATCGTGGAAATACCAGCATCAAATTAGCTACCAATATCCACAGTGTCGGAAATTTGTTGTTTTACTTTTAATCGGTTCTGCTCTTTCCATTCACAGTGACTTGGGATTCGAGCTGATGTTTAAGACGTTTAAGGTCAATGCCAGGAACTTAAGCCGATTTCTCGTCGTGACAGACGGAACTGCCCATTTTACATTTACCACGCCAGCAATATCGGCGATTGCCGTGTCCGACGGGCAGTGAAAACACAATTATCGCATCGGGGCAGCTTTCACCATTTCATACAACACATCAAAACGCCTATTCCTCCAATACAAACGGCTCTTAAGTTCCTGGCATTGCGTTTAAGGTAGATTACGCCCTTGCCCCGTATCAGGACCTGGGGGCAACGCACCGCGTCGCGCTTACCTACAGCTTCCTAAGGGAATAGGCGGGAAATCCCGTTTTCCGCAGACGGAAAGCGCGCGCATGCGGCACCGCATGCGCGCGCTTTTTCCCATTTCCCCTCCCGCCTCCGGCTAAAGTTATATAATGTCCCAATGAAGACATTTTCATTGGCGGCTGCGCTTTGCGCGGCGCTGGCTGTTTCCTGTTTTGCCGGGGATGGCGCTTCCCCGCCCCATCCGGCTTCCGGCGGGCGCGGCGGACATGCCGCAGTTGCGCGGAACAAGGCGAAGCCGCCCCGGCATGGCGCCGCTTCTCATCGCGCCAAAGCGGCGGCTGGACAGGCGTCCGCTCAGGCGCAAGACGACGCTCCCGATATAACGTTGTTTTACACCTACGACTGCGAACATTGCCTGAAAGCCAAAAAGTGGCTTGATACTTTCGCCGCAGGTCGGCCCGGTCTGCGCGCGGGTTTATACGAAATCAAAAAAAGCGCCTCAAACCGCGCCCTGTTTGAAAAATATGCCGCAAAACACGGACTGAAACCGGCATCCGTGCCTGTGTTCTTTGTAAAAGGGGGGTGCATAGCCGGCTTCACCGAGGGACGCACGGATGTTGCGATAGAGGCTGCGCTGCAGCCGCCGCGCCCCGCCGGCCTGCCCGCGCCGCAGACAACTCCGCGCAGCATCATACCGCTTTTTGGCGCGGTTGACCCGCTTACCATTCCGCTGGTCAAATTCACTGCTGTTGCCGGGTTTCTGGACGGGCTGAGCCCCTGCTCCATGTGGGCGCTGATGTTCCTGGCGGGGCTGCTGACCTGTCCCGCGTCCCGCAGGCAGAGGCTGGCAGCGATAGCGGTGTTCTCCACGGTGTCCGCCGCGGTATATTTCGCCTTCATGGTATCCTGGCTGAAAGTTTTCCTTGTGCTGGGTTTCGGCAGGTGGATAACCGTGTCGGTGGGCTGCGCGGCGGCAGCGGCGGGGGCGGTATACCTCAGGGAACTGCTGCCGGCGGATTCCGGCGGCCTGGTTGACCGGATACGCGCTCTGGAAATCAAAATGCCGGTTTCGCTCGCCGCAGTCGCGGCGCTTGCGGCGCTCTCCGGTCTTGTTTCGCTGGGCTGCACCGCGGGGGTGCCGGCTATATTTGAAAAATTGCTGTCCGTGAGGCGTATCCCGGCCTGGCAGCAGTACTGGCTTACCGGGGTTTACAGCGTGTTGTATGCCACTCCGCTGACCATTCTGGCGGTGGCCACCGCCTCGGCTGTTGAACGGCATGAACTGGACGCGCGCCAGGCCGGGGTTTTCAGAATCCTGGCCGGCGCGCTTATGGTGTTTTTCGGGCTGATGGTAATAATCATCTCCAGATGAGCTATTTCCTGCTGGCCGCGCTTAACCTGGTTTTTCTGCCCGCCGCGGCGGCTTATCTGCTCTGGTTTCTTGTTTCCCCGCGGCGCGCGCTGCTTAAGGAGCTGGCCGGGGAGCTTAAAGAGCGCGTCGCCCTCTATTCCGCCAGGCCGGATTTCAAAGGCTGCCTGTGGATTCACGGCGCCAGCGTGGGCGAGATAAAATCCGCCGCCTTGCTGGCGCAGAAGCTGCGCGCGCAAAACCCCGCCCTCAAAATACTCGTTACTGCCTCCACCTCCGCCGGCAGGGAGGCCGCGCGCGCATTTGCGGACGAGGCCGTGCTAGCCCCGCTGGATTTTTATCCGTTCTGCTCGGATTTCATGGCGGCGTTCCGCCCGTCCCGCCTGCTGGTGATAGAGACGGAGCTTTGGCCCAATATGTTCGTCTGCGCCGGGCGCAACGGGGCGGACATAAGCATAGTCAACGGGCGGCTGTCGGAAAAAAGCGCGCGGCTCTACGGGTTTATCAGGCCGCTTGTATCGCTGATGGGGGAGCATGTCTCCCTGGTCTGCGCGCAGACGGAACGCGACGCGGCGCGCTATCGCGGGCTGGGTTTTGGCGGGGTTACGGTTTCCGGCAACATCAAATATGACCTGCTGCAATCCAGGCCGGATAATGTTTCCAGGGCCGGCGAGATGATGGCCTGGCTGGGCTGGGGGGGGGCGAAAATACTGGTTTGCGGCAGCGTGCATCAGGAGGAAGAGCGGCTTTTCGTGCCCATGATACAGGCGCTCAAATCCTCCGTGCCCGGGTTCAGGCTGGTTATCGCGCAGCGGCATCTGGAGCGCGGCCCCGCGCTGGCGGCGCTGCTGGCGGAGAACAGGGTCAACTATACGCTGCTTGGCGACTGCCTTGCCGGCAGCCACTGCGCCATGTGCGACTGTCTGGTGCTGGACGAGATGGGCTGGCTGCCCGCGTTCTACGCCGCGGGGACGGCGGTCTTTGTGGGCGGGACCATAGCCCCGCGCGGCGGGCATAATCTGCTGGAAGCCGCCATAACCGGCAGGCCGGTGCTGTTTGGCGAAAGCGTGCATAACACGCCGGAGGCCGCCGCCGCGCTGCTCAAGTCCGGCGGCGGTTTGCAGATAACGCCGCAGGACGCCGCCGTAAAAATCGCCGCGCTGCTGGGCGACCCCGCCGCGCTGTCCGCCGCGGGCGCCGCCGCCCAGTCCGCTGCGGAAACCTTCCGCGGCGCGACCATTGCCGTGGCCGCCGCGCTGGCCGCGCAAAAAGCGTGAAAAAAATACTTGTGGTGCGGCTGTCCTCTCTGGGCGATATTGCGCTGACCGCGCCGGTTTACCGCAATATCAGGGCGCACTGGCCGGACGCGCGCATTTCGGTGATGGTCAAACCGCAGTACGCCGCCGCGCTGGCCGGGCATCCCTGCATAGACGAAATAATTCCGTACGAGGGTTTTTTTTCCGCGCTGGCGCGCGCCAGGGCTGGCGGATTCACGCATTATCTGGATTTGCATGCCAATCCGCGCTCGGCGCTGCTGGGCGTGATGTCCGGCATAGCGGAGAAATCCCGCTACCGCAAGGATTCGCTGGCGCGGCGGTTTTTTGTCAAATTCAGGCTGCAAAGCCCCGCGCTGGAGCGGCATGTGCTGGACCGCTATCTGGACAGCCTGATCAAATGGGGCATCCCGGTAGTCTGCGATTCTCCCTCGCTGGCGGACCTGGCGGCGGGCCGCTCCGCCGCCGCGCCCTCAAAAATCTGCATAATACAGACCGCTTTTCTGGGCGATGCGGTGCTTACCGTGCCGCTTGTCAGGCGCGCGGCGCAGCTGTTTCCGCAGGCGCGGCTGGCGGTGGCCGCCCGGCCCGAAACGGCGGATATTTTCCGCAGGCTGCCGGAAGTGGCGCAGGTAATAGTGGACGACAAGCGCGGCGCGGGCGTTGTGCGCGGCTTTACCGCGCTGGTGGAGAATTTGCGCTCGGGCGGATTTTCGCTGGCGCTTATCCCGCACCGCTCGTTTCGCAGCGCGCTGGCGGCTAAAATGGCCGGCATACCGGAGCGGGTGGGCTTTGATAAAAGCGCGGGCAGGGCGTTCCTTACCAAAACCGCGCCTTTTTCCTGGCTTTTGCATGATGCGGAGCGCAACCTGTCGCTCCTTAACGCCGTGGCCGGCGCGGGCGATTGCGTGTGCGCCGCGCTGGGCGGAGACAAGCCGCTGTCCGCCGGAATTCTGGCCTCCCTGGAGGCTGAAACCGGCTGGAAATCGCCGCTGCTTATAGGGGTGCATCCCGGCTCGGTCTGGCCCACCAAGCGCTGGCCGCCGGAGCGTTTTGCCCAGGCCATAAGGCTTATAAACGCCGCCTCCGGCGCGAAAGCCGTGCTGGTGGGCGGCAAAGGGGATGCCGGCTTGTGTTCACAAATCGCCGCCGCCTGCCCCGGCATGGCCGTGAGCATGGCGGGACGGACGGACATGCGCGGGCTTATCGCGCTGGTCTCGCTTTGCGGGATTTTCCTGACCAACGATTCGGGGCCCATGCACATAGCCTCGGCCTGCGGGGTTCCGGTGGTGGCCTTGTTCGGCCCCACCACCAAAGAGCTTGGATTTTTTCCATACGGGAAAGGCCACCGCGTCCTGCAGGCCGGCCTGCCGTGCAGGCCGTGCGCGCTTCACGGCGGGCTGCGCTGCCCGCGCGGCCATTTCCTGTGCATGCGGCTTATCACCGCGGACGCCGCCGCCCGGGCGGGGCTTGAGCTTCTCTCCGTCAAACGGTAGAATCACTGTGTGGAAAAATATCTTCTGGTCCGCACCGACAGAGTCGGCGACCTCGTTCTGACCACTCCGGCCATCAACGCCCTGCGCAAAAGCCGGCCCGCAGCGCATATAACGGTGCTGGCCAGTCCCTATGCCGCCGAAATCCTGCGCGGGCATCCCTCGGTTGACGGGATAATTCTGGACAAGCCGCTGCCGCTGCTTGCGCGCGAGTTGCGCGCGGAAAATTTTGATGTCTGCGTTCATTTTTTCGTTACTTTCAGGACCGCGCTGGCGGCCCGGCTGGCCCGCATACCGCGCAGGATAGGGCCGGCCTCCAAAATCTGGTCCGTGTTTTTCAGCGAAAGGGCGCGGCAGGACCGCTCCTCCGCGCCGGGGCACGAGGCGGATTTTAATCTGGGGCTGTTGTCTCCGCTGGGCGCGGACGCGCGCGGCGCGAAAACCTCGCTTTTCATAACCCCGGAGGAACGCGCCGAGGCGGACCGGTATCTGGCCCGCAAATGCGGACTTGCGGGAAACGGGGAGCTGTTTGTGCTGCATCCGGGCTCCAGCGGTTCCGCCCCAGCCTGGCCGCCGGAGCATTATGCCGGGCTGGCGGATAAAATAGCCGCCTCCATGCCGGAGGCGAAGGTGCTGGTTACCGGTTCTGCGCGGGAACTGCCGCTGCTGCGCCGCGTCCGTGACGCGATGTCGGGCAAAGCCGCCTTAATGGACGAGCCTGTGTCCCTGCGGCTGATGATGGCGGTGATAGCGCGCGCGCGGCTGGTGGCAACCAATTCCACCGGGCCGCTGCATATCGCGGTCGCGCTGGGGACGCCTACGGTTTCGTTTTATCCCAGACTGAAGGGCTGTTCCGCCGGGCGGTGGGGGCCGTACGGCGGCGGCCCGCATACCGTGCTGGAGCCGGAGGCGGGGGACGGACGCATGGAAACCATAACCGTGGAAAACGCTTTCAGGGCGGTCCGGGAGCGTGCGGCGGGAGTATGAAAATACTGCATCTTGGCAACGAAACCTGGGACAGCGGGCTTACCGAGTATTCGCTGGTCCTGGCCGCGGCGCAGCAGTCCGCGGGCCGGGAGGTGCTATACCTGGCGCGCGCGGGCAGCCATGCCAGCAGGCGCGCCTACAAGCTGGGCATAAAGGGCGCGGCCTTCAGAGGCTGGCGGGATTTTTACAAGCTGGTCCGCATGGCGCGGCATTTCGCGCCGGAAGTAATCAACGCGCACACGGGCGGCTCGCACACCATGGCGGTCGCGCTGAACGCGTTTCTGAAATCCCCCGCCGCAATCGTGCGCACCCGCGCCGACGCCAGGCCCGCGCAGCGCAGGCTGTTCTCCGGCCCGCTGTGGAAGCGCACCAACGGGTTCATGGCGGCCAATTCGCTCATTCTGGCGGATTTTAAGCGGCTGGGACTGTCCGGCGTGTGCGCCGACATGGTGGGCCAGGGGATTTTTGACGGCGCCCCGGCGGCAAAGCCGCCGAAAAAAGATAATATATTCAGGGTCGCGATAGTGGCGCGGCTGGACCCGGTCAAGGGCCACCGGACAGCGATAGAGGCATTCGCCCGGCTGCTGAAAACCTGTCCTCAGGCGCGGCTGGAAGTGTCCGGGGAGGATTGCAATATCTCCGCCGCGCAGCTGCGGCAGTTCACGGACAGGCTGGGAATTTCCTCTTCCGTGGAATTTCGCGGCAGAGTGCCAGACGTTTTTGAATACATGAGCGGCTTTGACGCGGGGATAGTGCCCTCTCTGGGTTCCGAAGCGGTGTCGCGCGCCGCGCTGGAATGGCAGTGCTGCGGAGTGCCGGTGGTGGCATCCGCCGTGGGCGGGCTGCCGGATATGGTTCGCGACGGCGTCAACGGTTTTCTTGTCCCGCCCGGCGACACCGCGCTGCTCGCGGCGGCGTTGTCAAAACTGGCGGCGGAGCCGGAGCTTGCCGCGCAAATGGGCAGGAGCGCGCGGGAAAATTATCTCTCCGGGCACACTCCCCAGGCGTTTGAACAGGCGGCTTACGATTTATATGAATGGGCCATTTGCGGTGTTTCACGTAGACAGCGAAAGGGCGCTTAAAGGCGGCGAGCGGCAGCTGCTTTACCTGGCTTTCCAGCTGCGCGCGCTGGGCCATTGGAACTGCATAGTCTGCCGCAAAGGCTCGCAGCTGGATATCGCCGGCAGGAAGGCGGGCTTTGACGTGATGTACCTGCCTTTTCTTTTTGAGTGGGACCCGCTGTCGGCGCTTATGCTGCGCGGCCAGATAATGCTGCGCCAGCGGCCCGGCGGCGTCGTAATCCACGCCCACAGCTCGCATGCGGCGGCGGTGTCTTTCATGGCGGCCAAGGCCGGCTTCGCGCGCCGCATAGTGAGCCGCCGGGACGAGTATCCGCTTTCCGGTTCGGCTTCCGCGAGGATGAAATACGCCTCCGCGCACAAGGTGGTCGCCGCCTCTGAGAATATACGCAAAATGCTGCTCAAGTCCGGTGTTCCGCAGCCGGGTGTGGAACTGGTCCTCGACTGCATCCCCGAAACCGGTTTCCCGTGGGACGACGACGGGCTGGACAAGTTCCGCGCCGCCGCCCGGCAGCGCCTGTTTTCGGAACTGGATATTCCGCCGGATTCGTTTTGCGTCGGCGCCATAACCGGGTTTGAAAGCCAGCGCGACCCGCTCACCTTCGTGCGGGCGGTGCCGCTGGTGCTGCAGGAGGTGCCGTGGACGCATTTCGTCATTTCCGGCTCCGGGCCGCTTTTGGGGGAGATACGGCGGCTGGCGCTGGAGCTTAAAGTGCCCCACCGGCTGCATGTGATAGGCAATTATGAGGAGCCGCTTGCGTTGATGGCGGCGTTCGACGTGCTGTCTGTCGCCTCGCGCGGGGAGGGGATAGGCGGCTCCGTTCTGGAATCCATGTCCGCGGGCACGCCGGTGGTTTCCGTGCGCGGCGCCTGCGCGCAGGAGATAATAAGCGACGGCGAAGACGGCTTCATGGTAAATCCCAGCTCGCCGGCGGAACTGGCCCGCATTATCGCCAAGCTGCTCAAATCGCCGGAGCTGTGCCGCGCGCTGCGCGGGCGCGGTTTCCAGCGTAGGAAGCGGTTCCTTTCAAAAGCCGCGGCTGAGCGCATGGTGGAGATTTATGGAGAAAATAACCCTTGCCCTCATAGCGCATAACGAGGAAAAAGACCTGCCCCGCTGCCTGGACAGCGTGAAAGGCCTGGTTTCCGGCATCGCGCTTGTGGACAGCATGTCTTCCGACCGCACCGGGGAAATAGCCGCCGCCGCCGGAGCGCGCGTGCTGCGGCGCGAGTTTGACGGCTACGCCTCCCAGAAAAACGCCGCGCTGGACCTGGCCTCCAATGACTGGATTTTGCAGCTGGACCCGGACGAAACCCTCTCGCCGGAGCTGAAAGATGAAATCGCCGCGCTTTTCGCCGCCGGTCCGCGGGCGGACGCATACTCCCTGCCGTATGTGAATTATTTCCTGGGGCGCAGAATGCGCCACGGCGGGCTGGGGGGGGAGCGGCACATACGGCTTTTCCGCAAATCCAGATGCCGGTTTGAAGGCGGCCTTGTCCACGAGGGCGTGCGCGTGGACGGGACAGTCGGCGCGCTTAAACACCCGGTTATACACAACTCCTACCCGGACATGGAGGAGTATCTGGACAAATTCAACCGCTACACCACTCTCGCGGCGAGGAAAATGCACGGGCAGGGGAAGCGGTTCAGCATTTTCAGGATATGCTTTGTCCCGCTGGAGTTCCACAAAAGATTCTTCCTCCGGCTGGGATTTCTGGACGGCTTTGCCGGGCTGGCGTGGAGCGCGGTTTCCGCATTCTATGTATTTGTAAAATATGTGAAACTCTGGCGCATTGAACAAGGAGAATGATATGACAGGACTTCTGGCGGGCGCGGCGGCTCTGGCGGTGGCGGGATTAAGCGCGAGATGGAACTGGTGGCGCGGCAAGGTCTCCGGCCTGCCGGTGCTTATGTATCACAAAATAGGAGTGCCGCCCAAAGGCTCCAAACTCGGCAATTTATGGGTTTCGCCGGAAGTGTTCGCAAAACAGGTGGATTACCTGCTGCGGCACGGCTATGCGCCGGTTTTATTCCGCGATATCGCCGCCGCCGCGCGCGGCGAGCGCGAACTGCCGCCCAATCCGGTGCTGATAACTTTTGACGACGGCTACCGCAACAATTACACCGAGGCTTACCGCATCCTGAAGGAAAAGGGCGCGAAAGGCAATATATTCCTAGTCTATAACACCCTGGGCAAAAACAACGAGTGGCACAACCCGGACAGCGAGCATTGGCTGCCCATGCTCACCTGGGAGGAGATAAACGAGATGCTGGCCTCCGGCGTGATGGACATGGGCGCACACACGATGAATCACAAGAACCTGGCTAAAATCCCGCTGGAGGAGGCGGCCTGGGAAATGCGCGAATGCAAAAAGCGGCTGGAGGAGAAGCTGGGCCATGAAATACCGTGTTTTGCCTATCCCTACGGCTCCGGCGCTTTCGTGCCGGAGGTGCGGCAGAAGGCGCTTGAGGCCGGGTTCAAGTTTGATTTCAGCGTGAAGCAGGGCATAGCTCCCTGGCCCTGGAAGCCGGAGATGGGGACCATCCGCCGCATTTTCGTGCGCGGGGACGATTTCATGCTGGACTTCCATCTAAACATGACCAGGGGCCGCGCCAGGTTTTGATGCTGCCGCAGCCGCGCAGAATTCTTATAATACAGCTTCGCCGCATAGGCGATGTGCTGCTTACCGCGCCCGCCACCGAGACGCTGGCGCGGGCTTTTCCGCAGGCGAAAATAGATTTTATAACCGAGCGTCCCTGCGACGAAGTTCTGCGCGGCAATCCCCATGTTGCGGACGTGATTATTTACGACAGGCGGCATCCGCTGAAGGCGTTTTTTGATGTCCGCCGCCGCAAATACGACTGGGTGATAGACCTGATGACAAACCCGCGCACCCGGCTGATAGCGCTGTTCAGCGGCGCGCCGCTGCGGGCCGGGCCGGCTTTTTCAAGCGCGAAATGGGCCTACAACGTCCTGCTGCCGCTGCTGGACAACAACATCTACGCGGGATTCAAAAAAGTGAAAATGCTGGAGCCGCTGGGCGTGAAGACGGACGCATGTCCGCGCCCGTTTTTTGCGCTGCCGCCTTTCGCGGCGCAATATCGGCGCGGGGTTTTTGAAGGGCTGGGCATCAGGCCGGGCGATTTGATAATCGGGCTTGCGCCGGCTTCCCGCAAAGCCACCCGGCGGTGGCCGGCGGAGCATTACGCGGAACTGGCCCGGCTGGCCGCGAAAGAGCTGGGCGCCAAAACGCTTGTTTTCTGCGGCCCCGGCGAGGAAGACATTGCCGCCGAAATAGCGGGCAAAAGCGGCGGCGCGGCGTTAATACCGCCGCCCAGCAAATCGCTGGCGGAGCTGGCCTCGCTGCTGGCGGGGCTGAAAGTGCTGGTCTGCAACTGCAACGGGACCAAGCATCTTGCCGCCGCCGCGGGGACACCCACGTTGGAGATATACGGCATGAGCAATCCCGCCAGCTGGCATTTGCCGGGCGACCCGCGCCACCGCGCCGTTTACAGAACGGACCTGCCCTGCATCGGCTGCGGCAAATCCGACTGCGATATCGGAATCAAGTGCCTCCGGGAACTGCCGCCGCAAACCGTTTTCGGCGAGTTGCGCGAATTGCTTTCCCGCCTCTAAAATCTCCGTATCTGCTGCAAGCGGCGCGATGGCGCGATTGCCGGTCTTGTTTCCACGCGCGCAATTGCCTACAATTGGCATGTTGAGCAGTTTGCTGTTTCTAAGGAGGAATAAATGCGAAAGTTTACAGCGGCGTTTGCGTTCGCGGCGATATTTGCGGTTATCGCGAATGCAGCCGAAACCGGCACCAAACTGGTGCTGTTCACGCCCGGCACCACAGCAGAACAGCGCCGGAGCCAGATTGAAGCTCTTGGCGGAAAACTTATAGCCGACTACGAGTTCATAAACGAATCCCTTGCGGATTTCTCCAACAGGGCCGCAGGCGACATCCGCGCGGCCATACGCGCCGGCAGGGCGCCCAACGCCAGCGACGTGCAGGATAACCAGCGGCGGAAATGGCTTAACGGCTCTGCCTACGGTTCGTTCCCGACGCCGGCGCAGATAGCGGGCCGCGCCTCCGTCCGGATAGACGCCGGCGACATGGCCGCGCCCGCATTTTCCGAGGCCAGACCGGCAGATTCGGCGGCGGACGCTAAAATTCCGTGGGGCATCGCGCGCGTCGGCGCCAAGGCCGCCTGGGCCAAGGGGCTGGACGGTTCCGGCGTGAAGGTTGGAATAGTGGATACCGGCATAGATCTCAAGCATCCCGACCTGTCTGGCAATATAGCCGCCACCTATAATGCGGTCAATCACACCAATAACGGCGCGGACGATCAGGGCCATGGCACGCATGTGGCCGGCACCGTCGCCGGGATGGGCGCGGGCAGCGACGGCGTTTTCGGCGTCGCCCCCAAAGCGAAAATATACGCCGCCAAGGTGCTGGGCGCCGACGGGCAGGGCGACGACAGCGCGGTTGTTGACGGCATTAACTGGACCATAGGCCAGCATGTGAAAGTCATCAACATGAGCCTGGGCGGGCCGGAAGATGTTCCGGCTTTTCATCAGGCCGTGAAGGCGGCGGCTGACGCCGGCATAGCAGTGGTTTGCGCCGCCGGCAACGATTACGGTGCCGCCGTCAGCTATCCGGCCGCGTATCCGGAAGCTATAGCCATATCGGCCAGCACTTCGGGGGATGGACTGGCGTTTTTTTCCTCCGTGGGGCCGCAGATAGCTTTCATCGCCCCCGGCGCGCAGATATACTCCACCAAAAACGGCGGCGGCTATACGACGATGGACGGCACGTCCATGGCCTCGCCGCACATGGCGGGGCTTGCCGCGCTTGCTGTTCAGGCCGGCGCTTCCGACGGCAAGGCGGTGCGCGATATGCTCAAGGCCGCGGCCTCCAAGCTGCCGCGCCTGTCCCAGGACGAGCAGGGCGCCGGGCTGGTGGATGCCGGAAAAATAGGCAAATAGGAACCGTTCCTTATTATCCGGCAGGGGCCGCCTTCGGGCGGCCCCTGCTGTTTCCCGCCATTGAAATTGAACGGGCAATAGCTTACAATGGGGTTGTTCCTGAAGGCTTTCCGCGTCAGGCCATGGGAAGGCCGAAATTCTAAGGAGGAGTTCATGCGAAAGTTTACAGCGGCATTTGCGTTCGCTGCGTTATTTGCGGTTCTGGCGAACGCGGCGGAAACCACCACCAAACTGGTGCTGTTCAAGGCAGGCACCACGGCCCAGCAGCGCCAGAGCCAGATACAAGCTCTGGGCGGCAGGCTGATAGCGGATTACGAGTTTGTAAACGAGTCCCTGGCGGATTTTTCCAACAAGGCCGTCGGGGATGTGCGGGCGATGCTTCCTTCCAGGGCGCCGAACGCGACCGGCGTGGAAAATAACGAGACGCTCAACTGGCTCAACGCGGTTTACGCCCCTCTTCCGGCTGCGGCCCAGGTGGTCGGGCAGGCGCGGCGGAATATAGACGAGGGCGCGGTTTCCACCCCCGCTTTTTCAGAGGCCAAATCGGTTGACGCCTCCGCCCAGATGCCCTGGGGCATCGCGCGCGTCAACGCCAAATCCGCCTGGGCCAGGGGGCTGGACGGCTCCGGCGTGAAAGTGGGAATTGTGGATACCGGCATAGACCTCTCGCACCCGGACCTGGCCGGCAATATAGCCGCCAGCTATAACGCCGTAAACCATGACATCAGCGCCAATGACGACCACGGCCACGGCACGCATGTGGCGGGCATAATCGCGGGAATGGGCGCCGGCGAAGACGGCGTCTTCGGCGTCGCGCCCAAGGCCCGGATATACGCGGCCAAGGGTCTTGATGCCAAGGGCAGCGGCTCCGTAAACAATATCGTGGATGCCATCAACTGGACCATAGGCCAGAAGGTCAAAGTCATCAATATGAGCCTTGGCGCGCCGCGCTCGCTGGCGGCGGTGGACCAGGCCGTCAAATCCGCGCACGACGCGGGGATAGCCGTCATCTGCGCCGCCGGCAACAACGGGCAAGCGGTGAATTATCCAGCCGCCTCTCCCGGCGCGACGGCCATAGCCGCAAGCGATTCATCCGACAATATAGCCTCGTTCTCGTCCAGAGGGCCGCAGATAGTGTTCATCGCCCCCGGAAAGGCGATATACTCCTCCTTCAAGGGCGGGCAGTACAAGACGATGAGCGGCACCTCCATGGCCGCGCCGCATGCGGCGGGGCTTGCCGCGCTGGCCGTGCAGGCGGGCGCAGCAGACGGAGACGCCGCCGTGGAAATAATGAAATCCGCCGCCTCCAAGCTGCCGAACCTGTCGCAGGACGAGCAGGGCACGGGGCTGGTTGACGCCGGCAAAATCAGCAAAAAATAATACCGGAATACGCGAAACAGCGCCCGGCGAAAACCGGGCGCTGCCTTTTTTGCGTTGTAATTGGAATTTGCAGGGTGCGGATTGAAATGGTTATAATTCTTTGCGCATCAGTCGTGCCGCGCAACCAAGGAGAAATATGAAAAAATATGCAACAACATTGCTGGCGCTTTGCACGCTGGCCAGCCTCGCCGCAGCGGAGAGAATCATCGATAAGGCGGAGTATCCTCCGGAAGTCGTAGTGGTTCACCTGGGACCCAAGCCTGCCGCGCTGGACGAAGGCAGATATCCGGACGTGAAATTCTATTACGTCCCGGCAGTGGCCATAGAAAAAGTCCCTAAAACCGTGCCGCCGGACTATAAAATGACCGGCGCTCCGGAAGCACTGGTTACATGGTACAACGCCGGGGAACAAATGGCCAACAGAGGCATGTTGTTCGATAAAAAAGGCATTGCCGCTTTTGACGGTTATATTGACCGTCAGGAAATAATTGTTGAAACGATAAGCCGCAAGACCAAAGACCCGCTTAAAGACGCTCTTAAAGACCTTGTGAAAAAAGGCAAGGATGCCGAATCTGACGATCGCGCCTTTGAGCCGGATAGCCGCAAGGGCCTGGTGGGCATCAAGATGCCGGAATTCGACGTCACGGATTCAACAGGGCAGGCTCGCCCCATACGCACGGTGATAACCGATGCCGCCAAGCCGGTTTTGGTGGTGTTCGCCTATTTCCCTGCCGATACAAAATTCGACATGGCGGCGGAAAGCAAGGCGGATGCTGACAACGCCAAGTCCGTGGGCGGCTTTTTCGGCGGCATGGCCAAGATGGCGCTTAAAAGCAAAGTCGGGGAAACTTCAGACAAGCTGACCGGGCAGGATAATAAGGTAACTTATCCTAAATTGCTCAACAGCATAGAATTGCAGTTTTTCGGCAAGGATGTTACCAAACCGAAATAAGCCGTTACCGGTCTTGTGGCAAAGCACCCGGGAATTCAAGTCCCGGGTGCTTTTTTGCGTCCCCCAAAGGCGCAGGATAGGGCCTGCGCACTAGTGATGTCTGCATAAACCTGAATGTTTCATTTGGATTGCGGGATTCGGCGAAAAATCGCTTCATACTGCCTTCACAAAATTATCCTTTCGCGCAGTGAGGCGCGCGCGGATAATTTTGTCCGGCATTATTCCGCGCTTTTCCGCCCCGGTCCTCGCAATCAACTGCGATTTCCGGGCTTATGAAAAGACGGGTGAGGTCGTGCGGAAAAAAAAGGCCATTGCGCGCCGCGCGGGTTTTTTATAAATTCTATTTATGGCAGATCCACTTGTCCCCAAAGAGATGTTTCTGACGAAAGGCATCGGCCGGCACCGCGAGAAGCTCGCCAGTTTCGAGGAAGCGCTGCGCGACGCGAAGATAGCGCGCTTCAATCTCGTGCCGGTCTCCAGCATATTCCCGCCCAACTGCAAGATACTTCCGCTTGCCAAGGGGCAGGAAAAGCTCAAAAGCGGGCAGATAGTCCACGTCGTCATCAGCCGCAACGCCAGTAACGAGAACCACAGGCTTATCTCGGCATCCGTGGGTCTTGCCATTCCCAAGGACAAGAACACGCACGGGTACATATCCGAGCATCACAGCTTCGGCGAGACGGACGAGCAGTCCGGCGACTACGCCGAGGACCTGGCCGCCATGATGCTTGCCACCATACAGGGCGTGCAATTTGATGTCAACGCCACCTGGAGCCAGAAAGAGGAAACCTGGAAAATGAGCGGCAAGATAGTGCGCAGCATGAACATCACCCAGTCCGCCATCTGCACCGAAGGCGTGTGGACCACGGTGGTAGCCGCGGCAGTATTCATCTCCTGACATGAAACGTTTCCTGGAGCCTCCCCGTCTCTGCGGCAGGGAGGCTTCGCTTTTTGCGGTAGTCCCCGTCCCGTACGAGAGAAGCACCTCGTATGGGCGCGGAGCCGCGCGCGGCCCCGCCGCCGTCCTGGACGCCTCGTCCCAGCTGGAGTTTTGGGACGAGGAGCTGGCCTGCCAGACCTGGGAGCGCGGCATTTACACCGCCCCGCCGGTCAACTGCAAGGGGCCGGTGGAAACCGTTTTCCGGCGCATGGAGGCGGTGGCGCGCGGGTATGCGGGCGGCGGGCCGGTCCCGTTTTTTATAGGCGGGGAGCATTCCATAACGCAGGCTTTGTACCGCCCCTTCCTGGAAAAATATCCCGGTCTGAGCATTCTTCATTTTGATGCCCACGCCGATCTGCGCGACCGGTACGAAGGCTCTCCCCGCAGCCATGCCAGCGCGCTTTATCCCGCCTCGCTGGAATGCCGGGTGGTCCAGTTCGGCATAAGAAGCGTCGCGCCGGAGGAGGCGTGCCGCGTCAACGCCGGCAATGTCAAAACCTTTTTCGCCCATCAGCGTATTCCCGCCGCGCGTCTTGCCGAAAAAATCTTGGCCGCGCTGGGGAAAAACGTCTACATCACTCTGGATGTGGACGGTTTTGACCCGTCGGTGATTCCCGCCACCGGGACGCCGCAGCCCGGCGGCCTGCTCTGGCATGAGACGCTGGATATATTGCGCGCAGTCTGCCGGCGCAGAAAAGTCGTGGCTGTTGACGTGGTGGAGGTAAGCCCCGTCAAAGGCCAGAGCATAAGCGAGTTCGCCGCCGCCAAGCTGATATACCGCCTGATGGGCTACCTCTCCCCGCGTTAGAACCGGCTGCCCGTATTGCCACCTGCGCTTCACCCGTTTTTTGAAGAGCTGTGGCGTGTTGGCAAACGGCAGTAAAAACGGAATCAAACCACGAAACACACGAAAAGGGAACAAAAAAGTTTCCGGCAGTTGTTTCCGCTTTGTTCCAGAGTCTTTTCGTGGTTTCGTTTAATAAGGGACACAGTTATTTTTGGCATGTGTTTCTTTGTTCGCGCGGTTGTTTCCGGCGATGCGGGGCAGCAAAATACGGCATTGTGGAAAAATGGGTGATGTCGTGTTGCGCCCGCCCCGTTGACAGAAGCCGCCGCAGGATGTATACTTACCGGTAGGTATATGAAACACTCCGCCACGGGCCATGTCTCCGACATGCGGCGCAGGATAATGGACGCCGCGCTGGATTTAATCGCCGAAAAGGGGATGGACTGCGTCTCCGTCCGGGAGATTGTGGCCCGCGTGCGCGTCACAAAGCCGGTTCTGTATTATTACTTCAAAAGCAAGGACGACCTGTGCGAGCAGTTGGGCCGACAGAGCGTGGAGGATTTGCGCGCCCTCATACGGAGCGCGCAGGAAAACAAGCAGCCCGTGGACGCGCTGCTGGAGCGGCTTTTCCTGGACATGTACGATAAGAACAAGCGGCGGCCAAGCTTTGCCAAGCTGATACTGCGGGCGATGAGCTTTCAGGGCAACTCCCGCCAGAGCGCGGACGTGCTGGCGACCAGAAAACAGCACATAAACGCCATCGCCGCCGCTTTCCGCGGGGCCGAGAAACGGGGCGAAATCCCCCGGGGCGCCGCGCGGGACCTGGCGTTTCTTTGCGGCGCTGTTTTCGGATATTTCCTTATAAGCTCCTCTCTGGGGGAAATTCCGTATGTGGACAGGGACATGCCCCGCAGGCTGGCGAAAATAATCCTTGCGGGCGTCAGGAAAAAATGAGAATTATCGTCGCGCTTTTGCTTGCATTGTCCGCAGTTCCCGCCCGCGCCGAGCAGATGTCGGTTGAGGAGGCCGTTTCCTACGCGGTTAAAAACAACATAGGCCTTTTCAACGCGCAGCAGTCGCGCGACGCGATGGAGGAAAAAGTCCGCGAATACTGGGGCGGTATCTATCCGGCGGTGAATCTGACGTCTTCGTATACCCGCAATTTCGAGCTGCAGAGCATATATTTTGACGGGCGGCAGATACCCATGGGAGCCGACAACAGCTATGCGCTGAACCTGGGGCTGTCGCAGGTGGTGTGGGCGGGGGGGAAGGTGCGCACCGGCATTCACATTGCGGAAATTTACTCGGCCTCCGCGCAGCAGCAGGTGCGCCAGACGGAAATGCTGCTTTCCAAGACGGTGCGCAACCTGTGCTATAACATAGTCCTGGCCTCCGCCACGGCTGTCATAGAGGAGGAAAACCTCCGCATCGCCAGCGAGCATCTGGACCAGATTCGCGCCCGGTACAAGCAGGGGCTTTCAAGCGATTTGGAGGAACTGCGCCAGGACGTGGAGGTTTCCAACGCGCTGCCTCCGGTTACCAAGGCGCGCAACCTGCTGGATACGGGGCTGCTGACCCTCAAAAAAACCCTGGCGATGGATTCGGAAAGGCCGCTTGCGCTCTCGCTGGCGGAGCTGCCCTCCGCCGGCGACGGGGATTTGGACGCGTTTTACAAAGCCGCCGCCGGCAACAGGCCGGAGCTTATCTCGGCGCGGCTGCAATGCCGCATGGCAAAAGAGCAGATTCAACTGGCCCGTTCGGAATTTTATCCTTATGTCAGCGCTTTCGCCGCGCGCCAGTACCAGGGCCAGACAAACAGCTCTTTCCCCGACGGCCAGCAGGGGACCTGGAGCACCAATGCCGGGCTGCAATTGAATATCTCCCTTTACGCCGGCGGTTCCAGCAAGTCGCGCGTGCGCCAGGCGGAGATAGCCAAAGTCCAGGCGGAAAAGACGCTGGAGGACACCGAGCGTTCCATCCGCATAGACGTAAAGCGCGCCTGGCTGAACCTGAAGGAGGCGCGCCAGCGGCTTGAGGCCCAGGAAGGCGGCGTGGGCCAGGCAAGAAAGGCGCTAAAGGCCGTGGAAACCCGCTTTCAGAACGGATTGTCCAGCCAGCTGGAGCTTAACGACGCCAGCCTCGCCCTCAACCGCGCGCAACTGCTGCGCGTTGAGGCGTTGCGCGACGTCTATGTGTATCTTGCGGATTTGAAATGGGCCTGCGGGCAGTGAGGTGAATTTATGAGACTATATCTGACAATCCCTGCAATCGCCGCGCTGGCGCTGTGCGGCTGCCATGACGGCGAAAAGCGCGCGCTTGAGAAGCTGGAGAAGGATCGCTTTTTAGTCAAGACCGAAAAAGCCGCCGTCCGCGATATTGACGAGGAGATTTTGCTGACCGGCTCGGTAAAGGCGATGGACGAGGCCACATTGTTCCCCCGCGTTTCCGGCAAACTGCTCAAAAACCTTGTGATTGAAGGCGACCCGGTAACCAAAGACCAGACGGTCGCGCTTATAGAGCGCGACGAGGTTGGCGCGCGCTTTGAGCCTGCCCCGGTGCCGTCCACGCTTACCGGCGTGGTGGGCCGGGTGTATCAGGATGTGGGGGCCAATGTTACGCTGGCCACGCCGATTGCGCTGGTGGTGGACCAGAGCCGGGTGCGCATCAAGGTGGACCTGCCGGAGCGGTATTCCGGCGTGGTGCGTCTGGGACAGAGCGCGCTGGCGGAGGTGGAGGCTTTTCCGGACAAGACTTTTGCCGCCAAGGTCTACAAAATAAGCCCGGTCATAGACCCGGTCAACAGAAGCGCGCTTGTGGAACTGCTGGCCGATAATTCGCAGGGCCAGCTCAAGTCCGGGATGTTTGCCAAGGTCCGGCTTATAGCGGGCAGGGCGGCGGGCGCGGTGTCGGTGCCGGTTTCCGCGCTGCAACAGGACAAAAAGGGCGATTATGTGTTTGTGCCCGCGGGTTCGGTTGCGGCCAGGCGCTATGTCGCCGCCGGCACACGCAATGTGGAATACGCGCAGATAAAATCCGGCCTGCGTCCGGGGCAGGAGGTTATCACCTTCGGGCTTTACGGCCTCAAGGACGGCAGCAAGATAGAAATGGCGCACTAAAATGCAGATAATCCACTTATCCATACGCAGGCCGGTTACGGCCACCATGCTCAACCTGGCGATAGTGGTGCTGGGGATTTTCTCGTATTTTGAACTGGGCGTGGATTTGTTCCCCAACGTGGATTTCCCGTTTGTCACCGTGCAGACTTCCCTCAAGGGCGCCAGCCCGGAGGAGATAGAGACTTCCGTCACAAAACCCATAGAAGAATCGGTCAATTCCATCTCCGGCATAGAGGACCTCAACTCCACCAGCTATGAGGGGCTGTCGGTGCTGTTTATAAAATTCGTGCTGGAAAAGCCGGTGGACGTGGCCGCCCAGGACGTGCGCGACAAGGTCAACGCCGTCCAGCGCGACCTGCCGCAGGGCACGGACCCGCCCGTAATCGGCAAATTCGACGTGGGCCAGATGGCGGTGATGCAGATAGTCGTCTCCGGCAGCCGCGACATAATAAATCTCACCGATATCGCCAAGAAAAAACTCAAGGAGCATCTGGAGACCATAGACGGCATAGGCTCCATAGACATCATCGGCGGGCGCGAGCGGGAGGTGCATGTCATCGTCAATCCCATGAAGCTGGCCGCCATGGGCATTTCCATAAAGCAGGTGCGCGACGCCATCACCCAGCAGAACATAGAAATTCCCGGCGGCAAGGTGGAGCAGAAGGACCGTGATTTTGTGCTGCGCACTCTGGGCCGCATACAGAAAGTCGCGGATTTCAACAATATAGTCATAACCAGGGCAAACGGCGCGACTATCAAAATCTCCGACATAGGCCGCGTGGAGGACACGGGCCAGTACATCCGCACCGCGGCCTATCTCAACGGGACGCCGGCGGTTACTCTGGCGGTCAAAAAGCAGTCCGGCGCCAACACTCTGGCCGTGGCGCGCGCGCTGCACAAGCGGCTTGACGAGCTCAAGACTGTCCTTCCGTCGGATGTTAACGTCAAGGTTATAGGCGACCAGTCCGATTTCATCCGCGCCTCGGTGGACACCGTAAAAGAGCATCTGGTCCTGGGCGCGATAATGGCGGGCATAATGGTGCTGCTGTTCATGGGCGACTGGCGCTCCACCCTTATCTCCTCCACCGCCATTCCCACCTCGCTTATCGGCACTTTCATTTTCATGCGCATGGCGGGTTTCACGATAGACAACATGACGCTGCTGGGGCTGGTAATCTCGGTCGGCATAGTCATAGACGACGCCATCATCATGCTGGAAAACATCTACCGCCATATGGACGAGCTGGGCAAGCCCGCCATGCAGGCCGCAAAGGAGGGCGCCGACGAAATTGCCTTTGCCGTCATGGCCACGTCGCTGTCGCTGCTGGTGATATTCCTGCCGCTGGCGTATATGGGCGGCATTATCGGCAGGTTCATAAAAAGCTACGGGCTGACCATAGCCTTCGCCATCTCCATAAGCGTTTTCGTGGCGCTGACGCTTACGCCCATGCTATGCTCGCGCTTTCTCAAGGCAAAGCACGGCCACAAATCCCGCGCGGAGGAGTTCACCGACCGGCTCAACGACGCCCTGGGCAAGCGGTATCTGGTGCTGCTGGACTGGGCGCTCTCGCACCGCAAGGCGATGGTGGCGATGTCCGTGGCCATCATACTGTCCATGTTCCCGCTGCTGAAATTCATCGGCAAGGATTTCATCCCGCAGGATGACACTTCGCAGTTCGCCGTCTATGTCAAGGCCCCGGAAGGCACCAGCATAGGCAGGATGAAGGATATTTTCTTCCAGCTTGAGAAAGAATTGCGCCGGCTGCCGCATGTCAAAAACGTGCTGTTCTCCATAGGCATGTCGGAAAAAGGGACCAGCGCCGTCAACGACGGCAGCATGGTCATAGAGCTGGACGACCTTAAGGACCGCAGGCTTTCCATGCGCGAAATCATGGCCGCCGCCCGCCAGATGACGGCCAAATACCCGCAGCTGCGCGCTTCCGTAAAGCCGGTGGGCGGCATAGGCGGCGGCGAAGCGGACATAACATACGTCATCTCCGGCCCGGACCTGGAAACGCTGCAAAAATACGCCGGCGCGGTGGCCGATGCGCTGCGCGTCCGCAAGGGCGTTGTGGACGTAGACCTCAGTTTCTCATACGCCAAGCCCGAATACCGGGTGGAGATAGACAGGGGCCGCGCCCACGACATGGGCGTGAAGGTGGAGGATATAGCGACCTCGCTGCGTACACTTGTCGGCGGCGAGGAGGATATCACCAAATACAAGGAAGGCGACGATTTGTATCAGGTGCGCCTGCGCGCGGACGAGAATTACCGCAACCGCATTGAAGCCGTGCGCGCGCTGACCGTCCCGACCGGCGACAAGGGCATAGTCCGGCTGGACAATGTGGCCACTGTGCGCGAGGGGCTCGGCCCCACGCAGATAGACCGCTACTCCCGCCAGCGGCAGATAACCGTCAACGCCAATCTTGACGGAATGCCCATGAATGAGGCGCTGGAAATATGCGACCAGGCTTTCCGCAAACAGCACGCCCCCGCCGAATACCGCGCCGAGCCGGTGGGCCGCGCCCGCGAAATGGGCCGCATGCTGCACAACTTCCTCATGGCGTTCATACTGGCGTTCATTTTCATATACATGATTCTGGCCAGCCAGTTTGAAAGCTTTATTTACCCGCTTTCCATCATAATCGCGCTGCCGCTTACGGTGCCGTTTGCGATTATCACGCTTTTCGCCGCGCATCAGAGCCTGACGCTGTTCAGCATAATGGGGCTGTTCATGCTGGTGGGCATTGTCAAAAAGAACGCGATTTTGCAGGTGGATTACACAAACACGCTGCGCGCCCGCGGCCTTGACCGGCACGACGCCATCATGCAGGCCAACAAAACCCGGCTGCGCCCGATTATAATGACAACGCTTACCCTGGTGGCCGGAATGCTGCCGACGGCATTCGGCACCGGCGCCGGCTCCGGCACGCGCCGCGCGATGGCATGGGTCATTCTGGGCGGGCAATTGCTTTCGCTGGGCATTACGCTGCTTATGACGCCGGTAACATATTCCCTGCTGGACGATTTGCAGAACTGGTTCAGACTCCGCTTCAAAAAAACGGAAAACACCCCCGCGTGATATTCCCGCCTTCCCGCGCCCGGCCAGGCTGATTGGTCTGGACGGCGGCGTATGGCGCATTGCCAATGTGCGCTGGGGCCACAAATCCCCTGATGAATATATCTGGGATACCGCGCGTGTCAAAGCGGAGGAGCTGGAGGAGGTTTACTGGGGCTGCGAGCCGAACGGGGTGGGCCATGCTTTTGTAGTGTTCAAATTCAGGCCCGGCGGATTTTCAAGCGAAAGGAAAGGCGCCGCCTCCAGCAATTATCTGGTTGTCAGCCAGGAGGCGTATTTGAAAAAGGGGGAGCAGTATAATGCCGTGGCCGGGCAATTCAACACCTACAGGGAAGTTTTTGTGTTGTCCACGCTGGAGAGTTTTGTCGCCTTCAATGTTGTTAACCTGAAAGTTTCAGTTGGCTGCGGGATTCGGCGAAAAATCGCTTCATCTGCCTTCACAAAATTATCCTTTCGTGCTGTGAAGCACGCGCGGATAATTTTGTTCGGCATTATCTCGCGCTTTTTCGCCTCGGTCCTCGCACCAACTGAAACTTTCAGGTTAACCCCGAAAGGCAGTGCCGCGTGCGGCTCTATCCGGTCAACACCGATATGCGGCATAAAAGGAAAATGCTTTACTTCGCCGTTCTGTACGCCGCAGTGAAAGACCATTTCGGTGAATACTACACCACCTTTTCCAACAGTTGCGTTACCAACGCCTTGCGCATCCTGAATTCAGGGCTAAAGCCGCAGGACCGCATAGAGGAGCATGTTCCGATGATTGCCACTTTCCGGCTGGGCCATTCTAAAATAATCGGCGATAGGACGGTGGAATTTAGCCCGCGGAACCCGACTGGCGGCGGAGTGATAAATCCCTACACCGCCACGTTGCCGAAAAAACGCTGAAAAACCCGGCTCCGGCAGTTCAGCAGATTCGGGGAAGCTGCTCGCCTTCGGGCATTCGCAGCGCGCGCCGCCCGCCGGTTTTTGTTTTCAGAATCACGCCGGGCGCGCCCGCAACCGCTTTTCCGGCTATAACCGCGTTTGCTCCGTATTTCTCCGCGCGTATGGCGGAGAGGACCTTCTCCGCTTTTTCCCGGGGAGTGAAAACCGCCAGAGCGCCTTCGTTGGCCGCGTAAAGCGGGTCCAGCCCCAGAATGCCGCAGGCGGCCTCCACCTCCGGCGCGACGGGGATTGCCGCGCCGTCCATCTCTATCGCGCAGCCCGAGGATTGCGCTATTTCGTTTAACGCGGCGGCAAGGCCGCCTCTTGTCAAATCCCGCATGGCATGGGCGTCAAAGCGGGCCGCGGCGGCGACCTTGGACAGAGGGGCGCAGTCGCTCTCTATCGCGCTTTGCAGCCCCAGCCTGTGCCTGGCATTGAGGACGGCCACCCCGTGCGCGCCCAGTCTGCCGGTTATAATGACCGCGTCGCCGGGCCGCGCGCCGGAGCAGGAAATATTGACACCCTCGGGAATTTCGCCCACGCCGGAGGTGGCTATGAAGATTTTATCCGCCTTGCCCCTGTCAACCACCTTGGTGTCTCCGGTGGCTATCACCACGCCGGCCTCGTCTGCGGCTTTGCGCATGGAGGCGGTAATCCGCTCCAGCAGCGAAATCTCCAGCCCCTCTTCCAGGATAAAGGCGGCGGACAGCCATTTGGGCGTCGCCCCTTTCGCCGACAAATCGTTTACCGTCCCGCATACCGAAAGCTTGCCTATGTCCCCGCCGGGAAACACCACCGGGCTGACTACATAGCCGTCCGTGGTAAACGCCAGCCGGCGCGAGGACGCCTCCAGCTCCGCCGAATCGTCCAACTGGTTAAGCAGCGGATTGCCGAAGTGCTTGAGGAACAGGCCCTCCGTCAGCCGGCGGGACATCTCGCCGCCGCTGCCGTGCGCCAGCATAATTTTCTCATCCATAATGATATGCCGCCGCGCAGGCCCCTTCCGAGGAGACCATGCACGGCCCCACCGCGTCCGCCGGGACGCAGCGCTTGCCGAACAGCGGGCACTCCCGCGGCGCGGCCCTGCCGGTCAGTATAAGCCCGCAGATGCAGCCTTGCGGCTCCCGCGCGCGCGGAACGGAAACGCCGAATTTCTCCGCGGCGTCAAAGCGGCGGAACTGCTGGCGGAAAACAAGGCCGGACATCTCCATTTCGCCAAGGGCGCGCCACTCGGCGCGCGCGGGCTCAAACACCTGCCGCATTACGGCGACAGCGCGCGGATTCCCCTCGCGCCTTACCGCGCGCGGGTAGCAGTTTTCCACCGAACAATCTGCGGCTGCGATTTTGGCTGCCAGCCGGTTTACGGCATGCAGGATATCCAGCGGCTCAAACCCGGCGACGACGGCGGGGACTTTCCCTTCCAGAATGCCGTACGGCTCCAGCCCGATAACCGCGCTTACATGCCCCGGCAGCAGAAAACCGTCTATTCGCGCCGGGCCGGAGAGCAGCGCCTCCAGCGCGGGGGGGACCAGCTTTAGCATGGGCAGCACGAAAAAATTATTTATTCCGGCGTCCGCTGCGCGCAGCACCGCCGCCGCAATGGCGGGCGCGGTTGTCTCAAACCCCGCGCCGATGAAAATCACGTTTTCAGAGGGGTTCCGCCGGGCCGTTTCCGCCGCGTCCTCCGGCGAATACACAATGCGCACGTCCGCGCCGGCGGCTTTCGCGCTTTCCAGGCTGTGGGAGGAACCGCGCACCTTCAGCATGTCTCCGAAAGCCGCGATGACGGCCCCCGGCGTGAAAGCCAGCGCCGCCGCGCGGTCAATATCGGTCTGGGAGCTTACGCATACCGGGCAGCCGGGGCCGGAGACAAGACGTATGCTCTCCGGCAGCAGGGCGCGCAGCCCGTGCCGTGCTATGGACATGGTGTGCGTCCCGCAGACTTCCATTATCGTTACGGGGCGTCCGGCGGCGGAGGCGTTTGCCGCTATGCCGGCGGAAATTTTCGCCGCCAGCGCGGCGTTGTCAAGCGCCATAGACCTCTTTTAGCAGGCGCAGCGTCTCCCGCGCGTCGTCTTGCGGCAGTATTTGTATGGCATAGCCAGCATGGACTATCACGTAGTCTCCGGGTTTTGCGTCCGGCACCAGGTCGACGCTGGCATGCCGCGTTACCCCGCCGAAGTCCACTTCGGCGCCGGCGCCGTCCAGCCTGACTATTTTTCCCGGCACGGCTAGGCACATACCGACACCCCGTCTTTTGCCGCGAAGGAATTTTTGAAAATTTTACGCGCCGTCGCCTGCGCCTGCGCCCTAAGCCTGGGCGAGTTGTAGCGTTTGGCCTCGAAATGCGTCAGATAAAGCTTTTTTGCGCCGCTGCGCTTTGCGGCAATGGCCGCGTCCTGCGGGTTCAGATGCGGCCAGTGCGGTATGCGCTCGCCCGGCAGATAGGAGCATTCGGCTATCATGAGGTCCGCGTTTTTGCAGAGTCTGTATAACGCCGGGCAAAGCCCGGTGTCCGGCGCGTAGGAGAGAACTTTGCCCTCCGCCTCCACCCTCAGCCCGCGGCAGGGCGCGGAATGCACCAGCGGATAAACCGAAAAATGCGGGGCGAGTTTTCGCATCGCCTCGTAATCAATGATTTCGGTTTTCATTTTAAGTTTGGACGGCGGCAGGCTGTAAGGCCAGTCCAGCAGCCGTTTGAGATGGCTTTTCATGTCCCGCGCGACGCATATTTTCACGCCCTGCGGGAAGGCGAATTTGTTCAGCGCGTGCAGCCCGCACACGTGGTCTATGTGGGTGTGGCTGATGAATATATACACCGGCTTTGAGCCGGAGATTAATTCATCCAGTTTCGCTATGCCGAAACCCGCGTCCAGGACTATATACTCGGTTTCGGTTTCAGCCAGGGCGCAGGTGGTGTTTCCCAGCGCGGTATCGTACCAGCCGTTTGTTCCCAGAAATGTCGCACGCATGGTAATATTTTACTTTAAGTTTGGCGGCCATTGCGCCGGCCATGCCGGGGCGCACGGTAATTAGCAGCGCGGCATTGCGCCTGCGCGCCAGCTTTTCCGCCTGCCGGAAAAAACCCCGGCCCAGCAGCTCCAGCGGTCCCATCTCGTCTATTATCACGGCCTTGCATGCGGCGCAGCGGGCCAGAACCGCGTTGGCAAAACGAAACCCCGCCCTGTCTGTTTTTGGCCCGCCGGCTACGGACAGCAGAAATTTTTTGTTTCCGGTTTTGAGGTTTTGCGCGAAATAGCGGCATTTCCTGCCGCGGTAAAATTCAGCGGGCGAGCAAATTCCCCCGGTTTTTATCCCCGCGGCGGAAAGCTCCTCAAACAAGGCGCGCGCCAGCTCGGTTTTGCCGGCATCGCGCCGTCCCGTAACGAAAATTATCACGCGATTTTAGCCAGTGCGTCGGCGAAATCCGCCGCGCCGGCATAGCGGTCTTCCGGGCGGGGGGCAATGGCTTTAAGCACGGCCTCGTCCATTTCAGGGGGGATGTCGGGCGCCAATCCGGAGGGTTTTACCGGCGCGGACGGGTCCGGCGCCTGCCGGGTGAGGGATTCGTAGAGGCAGACTCCCAGCGAGTAAATATCCGCCTGCCTGGTCCCGGCGCCTTCGGGCGCGGCGGTCTGGTTCGGGTCGCCCCTGTCTATGACCGCGCCGATGCCGGCGTCGGTCAGCATGGCCTGCCGGTCTTCCGTTATCCGTACGTCCGACAGATGCATTGTCCCGTTGGCCAGGCCGGCCTGGTGCAGCGCGTTCAGCGCGGAGGCGGCTCCGCCGAAAATGCCCGCCGCTTCCCGGGCCGACAGCGGCCTCTGCGCCAGCCTCTCCTCCAGCGTCTGGCCTTCTATGAAGCTGCTCACCATCCAGAGCTGTCCGTTATGCACGCCAACATGCAGCGCGTGCGGCAGGTTCGGATGGTTGACCGAGGCTATCTTCTCCATCCGGTCGCGGAAAGCCTCCAGGACCGGCTGCTCCATCTCCACGGTGAATTCCTTCACGGCGGTTTTTGCGCCGGTGCGGGCGTCCCTGCCTTCGTGAACCACGCCGGTGCTGCCCGCGCCTATGCGTCCGGCGATTTTGAAATCATCCGGCTCTTCGTCGCGGCGCGCCACCAGCGCGGGGTTTACCCGCGCCGCATGGTTTTGGGATGCCCCGGCGCCTATTTCCAGCGCGGCTTCAAGCGGAGCCTCAAGCGACTGAGCGGAGGGTATGCCGGGCAGCGGCGCGGCGGCGGGCGCGGGTATTTCCATCGCCGAGGCGTCCAGCTTCGCCGGCGGCGCCAGCACATGCCTGCGGGCCAGCAGTTTGGCGGCGGCAACCTTGGCTGTTTTGGCGGCGGCATAGCCGATAACGGCGAATACCGCCAGCCCGGCCACGGCGCGCGCCGCCTTTGCCGGCAGCCCGGATTTTGCGGGGGCCTGCGGCGCGTCGGCCTCGTTGTTTTTTGCGTACACAAGAAATTCGGGCGCCTTGGAACCGTAGGCGGCTATGGCGTCCTGGAATTTCTGGCCGTAGGCGGCCTCGTCCAGTTCGGCGGCCTTGCGCAGCGCGGAAAGCGCCATCTGGTAATCTCCCGCCTGTTCCGCCGCCGCGGACTGCGCCAGCAGCGCCTGAGGGGAATTGGGGTCCGCCGCCACCGCGCTGGAAGCCTCCATCAGCGCCTCGTGCGGCTTGTTCTGCGCGAGCAGGCATTTTGAAAGCGCGATGTGCCCCGCCGCGCTGCTCGGGTTTATTCTCAGCGCCGCGCGCGCATCCTCGGCGGCGCGCGCGTAGTTTCCCAGCCCCAGGTAGGCGTTGGAGCGTATGATTAGGGCTTTGTCGTCGCGCGGGTTGCGCTCCAGCGCGGCGGACGCCGCTGCCAGCGCGCCAGCATAGTTGAAGTAGTAGTTCGTGTCCAGCGGCATGCCGCCCAGATCCGCGTCGCGTTTTTCCCAGTAAGCGTCTTTGTCCGCCGTGGAGCCGTATTTTTTCGCCGCGCGCGCCGATGACAGCGGGTTTACGTCGCTGAAACCGTCGTCATCGTCGTAGGAAAAACCGCGTTTGCCTTTTTTTGCCGCGGTTTCCGAAGCCGGTTTGCCGGAGCTCTTTTTGCTCCAGGAGGGGCTGCCGCTCTTGGAATCTCCCCAGAAATCGTCTCCGTCTCCGCCGAAATCGCCGTCTCCGCCGGAGTCGCTGTCCCCGCCTCCGCCAAATCCTCCGCCGAAACCTCCGCCGTACGAACGTCCGAAGTTTCCTCCTCCTCCGAAAAAGCTCGGGAAATTGGAATTAGCGGATTTCACGGAAGCTGACGCGTTTGTGCCGGAGTCGTCCGGCTGGGCGCTTTTTCTGCCCAATCCGCCCAGCAGATTCGCAAAGTCAAGCAATCCCGGCTTATTCTCGGACGATGATGCGCGCGACACCTCGCGCCCGCCCGGCTTTGATTCAAATCCCGGCGAGGCTGCCGGAGGCGGCGGCGCGTATCCGGGGAAACGGCTGCTGCCCGCGCCGGTTTCCCGCGGCGGGGCCGGGGCGCGCCGCCGTTGGATATTATCCTCCCCGTCAAACTCCTGTCTGGCGGCGGCAGCATGTCTGACCGCGCCGGGCGCGTATGCGGGCTGTGTCCGCGGAGCGGCGGCTGTGTTGTAGCCGGCGCTGTTGCCGCCTGCCGGGCGTTCCGACGAGCCGGCGTCGCGTCGTTCCGGCTCCTGCGGGCGTATATGTCCGTTGCTGTAGCCTCTTCGGGGCAGCAGATCCCGGCTGCCGCCGTAACCGGCGTCGGGGCTGTAGCCTGCGCGGCTGCCCGTTTCGCGGACTTCGCCGCGCAGACGCTCGCCTCCGCTGTATGCGGGTTGCGCGGGGGCCGGCCTTGCCTGGGAATATGACGGCGCGGCGCTTTGCGGGTAATGGGGAGCCGCCGCCAGTTCGCGCGATCTGGGGCGGTAGGCCGGTGCGGCGCCGGAAGTGTTAGCCGCATTGTCCGGCGGATTTGCGTTGTAGCCAGTCTGCGAAACCGGATTTCCGCCGTACTGATAACGCGTTGCCGGTGCGCCGCCGGAGTTCACCGCGCGCCGCTGCGCGTCAAGATTGCGCGTTTCCCCGCCATAGTCGGTCCGGGCGGATGCGATATCCCGTGTGCGGGGCGTGTCGCCGCGGGAACCCGCCGCGCCGCCGATTGTATCCGGCAACCCGCTTTTTCTGCTTCCCGGATTGGGCGTGCCGAACCCACCGCCCCCGACATTATACCCCGCCGGCAGGGCGGCTAATCCGCCGTCTTTGAATGCTCCAAATCCCTTGTTCTGGCGAGCGCCGGATTCGCCGAATAAGGCTTTGCTGGCCTCCGCGCCGCCGCTAAAACCTCCTCCTCCCAAGCTCCCGCCGCCGCTGCCTCCGCCACCCCCGCCTCCGCCTTTGCTTCCTCCTCCTCCGCCAAAACCGCCTCCTCCTCCGCTACCCCCTCCACCGCCTCCGCTACCCCCTCCACCACCTCCGCTACCCCCCCCACCGCCTCCGCTGCTCCCGCCGCCTCCGCCCATGCCCCCTCTGTTTTTTCCCGCCCCGCTGTTCATGCCATAGGGGTCATTAGTGTCGGACTTTTTGTCGGGCCTCTTGTTCCATTCCTCT
>Ga0265297_10003295_pt1 | contig 29652 bp, 22 predicted proteins | sample Munlanlwell13791_FD_192502 | JGI IMG/M metagenome (GOLD analysis project Ga0265297, IMG submission 192502) | Leachate microbial communities from a municipal landfill in Southern Ontario, Canada - Leachate well 137-91 | ecosystem: Engineered > Solid waste > Landfill > Unclassified | place...
TAAAATGTCTAATTTTAATTGGTAATTTTCAATTTGTAATTGCTTTTTTAAGCGCCGCAACTTTATTCGTCTTTTCCCAGCTGAAATTATCGCGGCCGAAATGGCCGTAAGCGGCCGTTTTTAAGAAAACCGGTTTTTTTAAACCCAACTGATCAATAATCGCCTTAGGCCGGAAATCAAAAACTTTCTTAATCGCTTTTAAAATCGCTTCTTCCGAATATTTATTCGTCTCATAAGTGTTAATATAAATTCCCACTGGCTGGGCGACGCCAATCGCGTAAGCCACTTGCAGTTCACATTTATCCGCTAAGCCCGCCGCGACCACGTTTTTAGCGACGTAACGGGCCATATAAGCGCCGGAGCGATCAACCTTAGAAGCGTCCTTACCGGAAAAACAACCGCCGCCGTGCCGCGCTAAACCGCCGTAAGTATCCACGATTATTTTGCGGCCGGTTAAACCTGTATCCGCGGCTGGACCGCCAAAAGTAAAGGCGCCAGTGGAATTAATGAAAACTTTAGTTTTAGAATCCAATAGTTTTCCTAAAATCGGTTTAATGACTTTGGCTAAAATATCTTGTCGGACTTTTTCTAATTTTACTTTATCGCTATGGCAAGCGGCAATAACAACCGTTTCCACACGCTTGGCTTTACCATCGTGATATTCAACCGTCACTTGTGACTTACCGTCCGGTTTCAAATAAGGTAGTATTTTTTTATGGCGAACTTCGGCTAAACGAGCTGCTAATTTGTGGGCGAGCACAATCGGTAAAGGCATTAATTCCTTTGTTTCCTTAGTGGCATAACCGTACATTAAGCCCTGGTCACCGGCTCCCTGCTCTTTATGTTCCCCTGAACCCTCATCTACTCCTTGAGCAATTTCTTGGCTTTGCGAATGGAGGGCGGAAATAATTCCGACGCTATCGCAATCAAAACCCGACTCCGGCGTACTGTAACCGATTCTTTTTAGAGTCTCACGAACAATACTGTCAACTTGCACATAATGTTTCGTGCGCGCTTCGCCGCCGACAACGACCAAACCGTTAGTCACGAAGCATTCAATCGCCCCGTGGCTTTCCGGATCGTTTTTAAGCATTTCATCTAAAATGCCGTCGCTTAATTGATCGCAAACTTTATCCGGGTGGCCTTCGGTCACCGATTCGGAAGTGATTAATTTAATATCCATAGAATTAGGTTCCTAGTTCCCAAGAGGCTAGATAAGCCGCCTGTTCCTTGGTTAATTTATCAATTTTTATACCCAGCGCTTTTAGTTTAAGCTGGGAAACTTTTTTCTCAATTACTTCCGGCACATTATGAACTTTAACCGTCAGTTTTCCCGCATTTTTAACGACGTATTCCGCGGCCAAGGCTTGCGTCGCGAAGCTCATATCCATAACGCTCGCCGGATGGCCTTCGGCAGCCGCCAAATTAATCAACCGTCCCTGCGCTAAAAGATAAATTCTTTTTTGACCGATAAAATACTCATCAATTTGCGGGCGAACATCGCGATTAACGCGAGACGCCATTTTTTCTAAAGCCGGAATATTGATTTCCACGTCAAAATGACCGGAATTGCAAACAATCGCTCCGTCCTTCATTAAAGAAAAATGCTGCTTATCAATTATTTTTAAATCGCCGGTCATCGTGCAGAAAACATCGCCAATTTTCGCTGCTTCAATCATCGGCCTGACTTGAAAACCGTCCATGGCCGCTTCCAGAGCTTTAATCTCATCAACTTCGGTAACGATTACTTTCGCGCCCATACCCCGCGCCCGTAAAGCAAAACCTCGGCCGCACCAACCATAACCGGCCACAACCATATTTTTCCCGGCCACTAAAATTCCGGTAGCGCGAATAATCCCGTCCAAAGTGGATTGCCCGGTGCCATAACGATTATCAAATAGATTTTTTGTTTTCGCGTCATTGACGGCGACGACAGGCAATAATAATTTATTATGCGCCGCGAGTGATCGCAAGCGGATAACGCCGGTAGTCGTTTCTTCCAAACTACCTAAAATATCCTTGGCTTGATTCTTATATTGATTGTGTAAAAGTGAAATTAAATCCGCGCCGTCATCCATGGTAATTTGCGGTTTATTTTTTAAAGCTTGATGCAAATGTTCGTAATAGGTTTTATGATTTTCACCGCGTAGCGCTAAAACTTTCAAGCCGTGATTTTTTACTAAAGCGGCCGCAATATCGTCTTGCGTTGATAAAGGATTGGAGGCGACTAAGGTAATATCTGCCCCGCCCGCTTTCAAAGTCAACATTAAATTGGCGGTTTCCGCGGTCACATGCAAACAACCGGAAATTCTTTTCCCCTGAAACGGTTTATTTTTTCTAAATTCTTCCCTAATAATCGCTAAAACAGGCATATCGCGTAAAGCCCAATCAATTCGCTTTTGCCCTTCGGTCGCTAATTTAAGATCTTTAACATGATAGGTCATAAACTTATTTTTTTAAACTTTTTATACTCTGTAATAATTTTTTATCATCTCCTTGAACACGTCTTTTTAACTTTTTAACATCCTCTTCGACAGGCAAAAACTCGGGCCGGATTCCTTTTTGTAAAAGTAAATTTCTAATATCACCGCTATTCTTAACATGTTCATTGGTAATTTTATTCAAACCGGACAGAGCCGCCTCTTTTTTTAGATTAAAAATAGTAATTTCATTAGCGAAATCTTTAGCTTTAATAGTAATGGTTGGTAAAAAATCGGCCAAAGGACGGCTGCTCGGTATACCTAAACGCTTTTTCATTTCCGTAGTAGACAAACCGCCAAAAAGAGCCTCGTCGCCCTTACTTCTAATTATCGCAAATCCCTTATTATCAACGCCCCGATCATAAATTATACCGGACAAAGTCTTTTCCGATAAACTTAATTTACCTCTAACCTGCAATCTTTCCCATTCACTAATTCTTTTTTCCAGAATTTCCTGTTTTCTTGTCTGAATCGCGAAATAATTCATAGCGAAGGCGACCGGATCTTTAGTTGAGTCTCCATTCTGGGCAATTAAATAACAGGCGTAACGAGTGAGAAAAATATCATCAACTTCCTTAATGCCGCCGTTGGGCATATTAATCGCCCGGACCGTCTTGGCAAAATGATTCTCAACTAGGCCCTGCGAATTACCACAAACGATTTTAGCTTTTTCAATAACCTTAATAAAGTTTTCCCATTTTGAATAGCCCAACAGCTCTTGTAAATCACGGGCAAACCAAAACTCTATTCCATCAGCTTCATAGACGAATTTATTAAAATTAACAAAATAATTTTGGACTATTTCCGGTTTCATTTTATTACTTATCAACCGATGTCTTCCCGATAACAGGAAAACATCTGTGGATAATTAATTAGGCTATTATTTAACAAATTTTAGCTTATAACTAATCTTTCTTTAAAGTTACTGTAATATCTTGTTCTTAATTCTTTAAGAGAAAAACGATGCGTTTGCGTGCCATATTTTTCCACCGTATAAACGGCGACTAAAGCGGCTAATTGGCCGCAAGTCTTTAAATTATAGCCACTAATTAGGCCTTTTATCAAGCCGGCGCGATAGGCGTCGCCGGCGCCGGTCGGATCAGAAGCATTTTTCGGTTTAGCCGGTTTAATCTTTATTTTTTTATCGCCCTGATAAATTTCCGAACCGGCTTCACCCTTGGTAATTACCAAAATTTCTACTTTTTTAATTAATTGACTTAAAGTAATATTCAGGCGATCAGTAATTAGTTTTATTTCATAATCATTACCAATTAAAACCTTGGCGCCATTAACCGCTACTTTAAGAGCGGCGGTTTTTAAGGCGGTAATCGCCTGCCCCGGGTCAAAGATATAAGGAATTTTTTTACTCTGATAATTTTTAACATAAGCGAGCATACGCCCCGGATCATCGGGCGCAACAATCGCCAAAGAAACTTTTGGCAGCTCGGTTAAAGCGCGTGGTAATTTTTTTAATTTCGGACCGGGATAAAAGCCGGCTATTTGATTATCGCTCTTATCGGTAATAATATGCGCCACAGCCGTCACGGAAGAATTGATTACTTGAACACGGCTTAAATCAACCGCTTGTTTTTTCAGCCACTCTTTATAAAAATAAAAATCAGAACCAACTACCGCGAGGATAATTGGCTTTTCTTCAAGAAGCGCTAAATTATAAGCGATGTTGCCGGCGGTGCCGCCAAAACTTTGTCGCAAACTGCTAAGAAGAAAACTTAAATTCAATTGATGAATTTGCGTGGGCAAAATATGATCGGCGAAACGCCCCGGAAAATTCATGATTTTATCGTAAGCGAGCGAACCGGAAACCGCTATTTGGGGTTTACTTTTTAACATTTTTACCTTTTCTTGTCTCCTTTTTTAAGACGATCAATTTCCTGTTTTAAAGCTTTATATTCTAAACTATTTGGTGCGTAGTCTTTAATGGTTGCTTCTAACTCCGCTGTTTTGGAAATAGACTGCGGATGAGGGGCTAATTGAGAAACTGATTGAGGGACTGACTGTATGATATTAAAACTTTTTAAATCACCCCAGTGACGAACTTCTTCAACGGCACCTCGGTTATAAATAACGTTTTTTCCGTCGATCTTCATGACGACTGAGTTTTCGTAACCCTCCGGAGTGCGTGATGATAATCTTAATTTCTCATAAATATCCAACAAAATTTGGACTCTATTTTTATCCTCAGCTCTTAATATTTTGACAAATTTACTATTTGATAAATATTCCATTTTTTTAACCGTATCAAACTCATCAAGGCCCAAATTAAAAATAAAATCCTTTATCCAAGCGCTGACTTTGCGGGGCATATTCGGCTCGTCATATTCTGGAATCAGAATATTTTCACATTTTTCCAGAGCTTCTTGAAATCGCTTTTTAATCCGATTACGTTCGTCAAGGTCGGTTATGTAAATTAATTCTATTTCTAGCTTGCTCCAAAAATCAAAATTAGGTATTTGGAAAGATAGGCTAAAATAATTTTTTAAGAGATCAACATAATCATCGGGGTTGTCAAAATAATCCAAACAAATAAATTTCAATTTTATCAAACGTTCCCAATAATTTTTATATTCAACAGAATTTTTTGGTAGGTTTCTATTTTTTAACCAATCGACAGCTATTTGATAAGCTTCAAAAGCGCCTTGAAAATCGCTATTTTGACTAGCGTAGTTTATTTCTGATTCTAATAGTTCTATGGTTAATTCGGCCATATAATTTAGGCTTTAGAAACTTTTCTGATGGTTTCTAGCGGATTGGCAACCGACATCCCTTTAGCTTTTTTGCAAAGGCTTTCAATTACATCGGCCACTTCGTTGGCGCCATTATCTCTTAACCTTTTTATATTTTCGGGATTAGCGCCAATAAATTGAATGGCACTGACATTACCAGTTTTTTCTATTTCTCCGGCAAAGGAATGGTCCTTGGCGGCATAAAGAGATATTTGATTTCGGCTCATATCCCAATTTTCCGCCGTATGCGGCTTACCGGTTTGGTAAGCACCCTGACCCAAACGATTAATCGTTCTGACAAATTGTTGAACCTGCATTTTTGCTTTCTCACTGAAAAGGTTAGCTTCAAATTGATCTTCATTTGTCTCCTCCCACTGACCAGCCGCATTCATTGTCTGGGTGCCAAAAGCTTCATAATGGCCAACTGATTTACATAGCTCTCCAACTTCAGCAACTAAGGCACGGGCATCCTGCTCAGTCATACCGCCCCCTTCTTTAGTCTGCATTCGGGCCACCATAGCTTGCATTCCTTCCCAGCCCGTACCTACTCCCAACTCTTTATTTAATTCATTATAATTACCGGTCTTGGCTAATTTTTTATAGGCTGCCGCCATCAATCCTTCATCCCCTTGCTCTTCCGCCTCCCGATAAATAGCCACCAGTTGATCGGGGTTAGAAAAATTAGCAATATCTTTAGAAGCCTCTGCTTCCATTTTGGCGTTAATTGACGCTTTGGCTGATTGAACCTCGGACAACTTGTTCTTACGTAAAACGTCATTAAACTTTTTAATTTCTTTATCAGCTTCATTGATCGTATTTTGATGACCCGCAATTTTAGTTTCGTTTTCTTTAATCATCTCTTCTTTTGTATATTTATCAACTACCTTAGCATTTTTAATTTTTTCATCTAATTCTTGCCTCTCTGATTTATTAGCCGCTATTTTACTATCGGCGTCACTAATAGTCTTACGCATCCCAGTTAATTCATTCTCTTCAGTTTTAGTGATTGTGCCATATTGTTCTTTTTCTAATAATTCTCTATACTTAGGGTCGGTCTCAACATCTTCTTTTTGTTTAGTATAATTTTGCTCGGCGGCAAACAAAACCCTGGCCCTCTCAGTATTAATATTGCGCTCATCGTCCGTAACGATATTAGCTGAATCTTTTTTTAACTCATCTATCTTCTCCTGAGAATATTCTTTAGTCTCTTTTTGTTTTTTGATACCGGCAGTGGCTTTAGCCATTGTTTCCGGCGAACCGGCCGTCAATACCCGGTGCTTTTTATCAAGAATGTTTTGCCAAGCAACATCTCCGGTTGAAGCTAACGCTAGCTTGCGACCAATCCAAGTTTTTCCTTTTTCCGCCTTAGTTAAAGTATTTTTTCTGATTTTATTTCGCCGCACTTCCCGATTATGAGCCACTTGTTCCTGATATCTCTTATAGCCGGCGACCACATTAAGATCAACACCAGCTTTATCACTAAGCCAATCTCTAGCGTCGCCTAATTTATGTTTAGCTGTCCGACCAATACCTCGAGCGGCCCATAACCCCGCTCCGGCCGCTCCGGCGATCGCCAATTTCTTTCCCTTACTCGCCACGCTTCCGGCCGCTTTGCCGGCCACGCCGCCGATATCTTGAGTAATTTTCATGCCACCCAGTAACATACCGATGGCAATAATAAATTTAATCAAGAGCTCCGAAGTGCCAAATTGGCAGGCGCCGGTTGTCTCGTTCGCCTGGCAATTAACCGAACTCTCTTTGCTATTTTGATCCAAACTAGTTTGATCAATTCCCAAAGAGGAACTATTAAAATTAGCTAAAGATGTAAAAGATAGCCAAATAAAGAACGCCAAAACTGGCCCGACAATTAAATTTTTAATGAATTCGCTCCACCACTCCGAAGCATATTTCTGCCCGCCGGGAAAAGCCGATAATAAATAGGCGAGCGGCGACAAAACCACGTAAATCCAAATCATTACTATTCGCATTACGAGCATGGCGATCATCGCCGCGATAACAATAATGGAAATAACTACATAAATAACCGCTAAAGCATAAGCGGCGGCCACTTCCCATTTGTTGATCTCCGGAAATCCTTCAAGACTCTGCCAATCCTTAATTCCCAAAATATCAGTTAGATTGGCGCCGCCGATATCTTTGAAGGCGTTGACGAAAGTGAGCATCACGATTTGCGCGGCGTCAATTAAAAGCCCACAAATGGTCTTAGAAAAATTTATCAAGACGGCCATCAAAATTAATTTCGGTAGCCATTTTTTATAGCTGTAGCTTTCAATTCTTAAAATGGTGGCAAAAGCGATTACCAGAAGGATTAAAACAAAAAGCATGTTGCAAACGTCGCGCACCATTACCCAGCCGTTCGCTACCGCACCAGAAGCTAAAAAATTATTATACTGGGCGATATAAATAAGCACGCCCATTAATTTCATTAAGATCCAGCCCAAAGCCGAAACAATACCCATACAAATTCCGCCGAATAAATCTATAGCCCATTCCCAGGCGGCATGAGCGGGCTGAATAAACAAAAACAAGGCGCTAAAACTAAAAATCGCGACGAAAACTAAGCTTTGTTTTTTATTGAATTTTATCTTCATTTTGTTTGCGTAAAACCTCCGGCGACTTTATCCCAAATCCAACCCAAAATTTTGGACAGACCATCAAGTGAAAAAACATTAAGTATTAAACTAATGACCATCATGACGGCGATAATCAGCAGCAAACAACCCAGATCCAAGCAGGCTAGACCCGCCCCTTCAAAAGTTCCGGCAACTTTGCCGACTTTTTTTGCTTCATCAAACTGAGCTTGTTTAATATTGTTATCCACCCATTCCATCCCAAGCTTGGAAAAAAACTTTTCTCCGAAAACCGTGCCTAAAAAAACATGAATATTGATCCAAAGCAGCGTTAAACCCCAACTAGGGATCAGATTAAGCCAGGCTTTTTTAAGTAAATTATTAGTAGCCGTATTGACCGGATTGGGTTTAGAATCCGTTTCCTTTTTCTTTTCTTTATCTTCGGCCATCTGCGCCGCTCTTCTTTTTTCCGCTACTTGCTGGGCGCGGATATCGGTTGTTTCTTCAGAAAATCCCGGGTTCTGGTTAGCGGAATCACTATCTGAGCGCTGGGCCTCTTTAAGATCACCGGCCTTTTCCGCGCTTGATTTTTCGCTCCGACGATTCAAAAGTTGTTCGTCAACCGGACTGTTGTTTGAACTATTTAAGGCCATATTTTAACTGTTGATATTTTACAATAAAATAACGGAAAAAGCAAAAGAAAAACCCCTTCTTTAATGTTTATCAGACTTTGTCAGCTGATTTAACGAAGAGGGGGTTTTCTGAGACTTTTAGCCACAAAATGGGGATGGCTTTTAGAGCTTAAGGCTCTTTGAGTGTAAACTTGAAGATAATGGTATCTTTCGCTATGAAAGATATTAAAGTCGGACTAATACTCGCTTCGCGAGCATGGCCATTGATATTAATGGTACCGTAGGGTCTAGCTTCTCCTTCTTTGCCCCAAACCTGATCCAGATTTTCGGTTACCTCCCAGGTAGCCATATGCCTATTTCCCAGAAGAATTTCATGGTTGTTAATCCAAATTACTACCCCGCATTCGCAGGGGTTCACGGTCTGCGTGTCGCAGGCCATTATCAAAACCAATTTCTTGGTTATGGGAGGATCCGGAGACGGCTGATTGTTTTCATCAAGACCGATTAATTCCGTCTTACTGCAGCTCACTGCTACTGCAGTAATAATAGCTAAAAAAAAGAAAAGTTTTTTCATGGTTATGCCGGTTTTATCTGGTGTTTTTTTGTGACTAAATTGTTAATTATACTAAAGTTACTATACTCTTTTTTTTGCATTTTGTCAAGAGCAAAAAATATCAATTACTCAATCGGCGGTAAACACACCCCTAATCCAAGGCAAGGTACTTTAAAATAATATTTACCCCAATTATCAAAGATCGTCACTCTTAGGTTCTTGGGTCCGTCTGTTCTGTAATAGTGATAAAAGACATGAGGCGTGCTAGTTGAAGGATGGTGATCTTGACCAGTAATTATTTGGATCGGATCGCCGCCGCCCCAATCAATTCTAATTTCTTTAAGCGGTTGTTGCTCGGGGTCGACAGTAGTATTAAATTCTAACTTATAAACACCTCGAGCTGGGATTTCAAAGACCAAAGGCGTGTTGCTAGGCACCGACTGATCATTAATAAATTTCAAAGTTAAGTTTTCTATCTTCGGCCGGACCGCGCAAAAAGAATCTAGATCGTTTTTTGTTCCCCGATCCGGTCCTGGGTCACAAGGATCTTTAAAAGGAAGGATAGGAGTAGCGTAGTCATCATAAATACCATCGGGAATACCATCAGGAGACACAGTCGGAGCGTATGTTTGTGAATCAAATTCATATCGGAAAGCGCCGTATGATTTAACAAATAATGTTCTTAAAATATTTTTATAGGCCTTATCTGATTTTAAATAATTATCACTGGGCGACCAAATCGGATAACAAGTTCCGAATCCGCCGGCGGCGCAAGTTTTTTGCGAAACATAATCAGAGCTCGTCGCCTGGCCAAGCAAGCAGAAAACGTTCGGGTCTAAACTGCAATAACCAATGCTTTGGCAACCTTTAATACCAGAGTCATTAAAGCAACCAAAAGGTCGGCCGGCGAAAACGGTTTCGTTGTTTTTCTTGGAATATTGATTCCGGAATTTAACCGGTTCGCTATTCAATAAATCAAAATTATCCGGCCAAACCGCGGCTCCGTAGGGCGCTTCTTCGCGATTGCGGCCGTAACGGCTGATATTAGAAGTAGTCGCCGCGCCATACCAATTATTACCGTCGTCCACAAAGAAAGGCGGAGTTTGGGTCGCGTAAATTGAGTTGGAACTGATCCGGTTAGTCCAGGCTTTGTTTTCTCCGTTGTTACCGACGACTTGCGTAAATCGGTTACAAGTTAAGCGGAAAACTTTATCGGCGTCGGAGTCGGCGATTAATTTCAAGTCTTCTTCACCGCTCGCCGGTCGGCTGTAATCATAGACACGAACCGGCGGATCAGCATTTTTTTTCTCTTCTTCTGTCATCCCATTGTAAACATACCAACCCTCTCCCTCGACAGACATAATTCTTGTCTCATTGCCGCAGGAACAACCGCTCAGAGAACTGCCATTAGCCCACTCGTCGGACGAAGCCACGATTATTTGATGTTTATCGTCGTACTGATCTGTCGTTAAAGGAGTGGCTTCGGACCAATTACAATTATTGCCACTTTGATTCTTTACCTGGGCTCTAATTTTTAAAGATTTCTCTCGCGGAACGCAGAAATCTTCATAGTAACATTCATCGTTACTTTGACCGCAAGGAGAATACTGATAACGGATCTTGACGTAATCGTTCGGGCAAGGTGATTGCTGCAGCGGAACTCTTAAACAATTAGCGCAGCTATAGTTACCACCGACTTTCTCACATTTAACATCAACGTGCCAACTTTCAACTAAATAGACGCTTCTTTTTTCCACCAAATCAAAATTACCGTTTAATTCCGTGCAATAATTCAGAGGGAATTTACCGGTATAGCCTAAGGAAGACAAACTATTTCGAGCTGAACTGACCGAATCAACCGGATACCACAACAAACAAACCTCGGGATTCTCCGGATCATGTTCTAGACAATAACCCTCTAAACCGTCGCTGACAACATTATTATTTTTACTGAGACAAGTTAGGCTTTCATTGTCCGGATAAAGACGGCATTCTTTGGCGACATATTGATTATCGTTAACTTTTAGAACCGGCTCAATGTTAATATCATCAAAATAAACATAACCGCGGATTTTTTTGGGGTTGTCCGCTCCCAAATAAATTTGAACGTACGGCGTCGAACCAGTATTAAATTTCTGAACTACTCGTTGCCAGCCGTTATTCGCGGCCACAGTAAATTTACCTAGACTAACCGGGTTGTCAAACTCGGTCGAAGAAGAGGCTTTTATCTCCACGACTGTCGCTAAGCCGCCAGTACGGGTATTAATTAAATAATTAATATAATATTCGGAATTTTTAATTAACGAAATCGGGCTTTTTTCCGCTTGCGGTGAAATTATATAATCAGCCGAAACTTTCAGATAACTTTTACCATGAGCCGGGTAGTCGGTCGGCGCATTATCCGGCTCTCGAATAATACTATCGGCAGCAATATTTTTAGTGAAAGAACATTTGCTTGAACCGACCGCGCGCGAGCAACTCAAAGTCGGCACGCTGTCTTCAAAATCATAATGCGCTTCTGAGTTTAAACCGACTTCGGTCATTTGGCTAAAATAATACTTATCCACTAGTGAATAACCCGTGGCATTCTTATCGCGCTCCGGGCTAAAATCCGGCGTAGAAGTACTGAGCGTGTCAATAAAACTCGCACATTCGTTTTTATCATTTAAGCGGTTACACTCTCCTAAAGCATAGCAAGTTCTTTGATTAGTCACCGGATCCTTAACATAAGTCAGACAATCCAACCACTTAGCGCAAACTCTATTGGGCCGCACTTTAACCAATTGGTTAGCATTGCAAGAACCCAGCAGGCTACTGTTACAATTGGCCGGTGCCTGCCCGTCAGAGGTAGCATAAGCATTCCAACTATTGCTTAGGTCTATTAAACCTTGCCCGCCGTTAATACTGCGCTCATTAAACAAAATACAACCGTTATCAAATTTAGCTAATCCGTTACAACTTTTCTTATCAACATTAGCTTGTAATTGATAGTCAATAATCGCTTCTTTAACAACGATAGTTTTATTTGTCTGACCGCCGGCGACAGTTGCGCTGCTATTATTCAAGGAGGCGAAAAAAATTTGTCGGTTAGTGCCTGCCGGTATTTGAAGAGTCTTAGTCGTCGTTCCCAAAGTATTGTTGTTTAATAACGGCTTAACGCCCGCCGGGAAGTCTAATTGAACCAAACCGGGATTATTGCCGCTTTCGGATTCGATATTAAAAATATACAGTTTATTAGGTTCTATTTTAAGGCTTTGTTTGTTGTCGGTCGTCCAACCTTCGTGATTATTATCAATTAATTGATAGCTCGGATTATAAACTAAATTCGCCGAAAACCGGCTAACCGGATCAATATATTCCGTACAAGTGGAGTTCTTAACATCGCAAAGCCCGGCTTCTTGGTCCGGAACCGGCACCTGGTTGCCGGCGCCGCCTAAACCGAAAGTTTTAAAATAAGAAACCGAGCAAGGGTAATCATTGTTATCGGTGATGCAGGGTTTATTATTACAATTCGCGGCGCTAGAACAAATCTTCGTATTTTTTTCCGCACCTTCTATCTTACCGTTACTATCCGTGTCGCAACGCTTAACCGGTATCTTATACCAACCTTTTCCTGAAATGGTCGGATTCTGGCTATCGCGATATGAACAGCTGGCGCTACCTGGGTTTTTGAAATAATTAAATTCATTACTTTCAGCACTGCGCCATTCTTCACAACCTAAAGCGTCTTGGCCGCATAAAATCTTATCATAAATATTGGGGTTATTTTCTTTGAAGACATCAGACCAAACAAGGCTCGCCCCTGAATTCTGTCCTTGTCCTAAACGGCTGCAGCCGAGATCGGCGCTGTTACATTGCTTATTGGGATCATAAACCGCGTAAAGCGCGCTGTCGCCTGAGACAGCGACACAATCTGGCTCATCGGCCTCGCAAAGTTTATTCTGATTGGTATCTTGCCAAATGCCCGAACCGTAAGGAGCATAGTTCTTCGTATTGATCATTTGCTCGCAACCAACGGCCGAATCCGAACAAATCCTGCTGAATTGGCGCAAATTATGTTTTAAATTATTACTATCCGTATACGCCGCGCAGCCCAAATTATAGTCGGCACCCTGATAATTATCAAAAGCATCATAATAGCAAATATCCGGAATAACACTGGAATTTTTAATCAAATAATAACGATCGGTAATTTCCGTTAAAGTCAAATCATCAAAGTAGAAACTATTATCTCCGGTAATTATCAGAAGCTCGTTGGCGCCGACCTCATGATCTAAATTTTCCAAATTCGCTCGATAAACGCCCCATTCGTTTCCGCCTTTTATTACCAAGGCAGAAGTCGCTTGGCTAAAACTAGCCATTTCACCAGTATCACTGTTCAGAAAATAAATGGAAACCGTCGTATTAACGTTGGCGCGAGCCAAAAAATGAATACTGTAAGCCTGGCCGGCAGAAACTAAACCGTTTACCTTTAATTGCGCCGCTGAATTATTAGCAGCCAAGAGCTCTTCTATTAAACGTGGCCGTTTAACGACCGTCATATTTTCTTTACCGATAGATAAACAATCCGGCGCATTAGCATTAAAGAATAAGGAATGGCCATTTTTATTATAAGAAATTGAACTGGTTCCGACACCGCCATTACAATTAGAAAACCACCCCGCTCGACCATTTTCAAAATCATAAGAAGCCGCCAGGCGTTCATTATTGCCGGCATTACCATTATATTCCCGGCAACCGTTCTGGTCGGCGCTGCAAATTTTACCTTCGCCCGGGATAGCCTGATAAATACAAGCATTATGGCGCGTATCCCAAACGCCTTTATTTAAACAAAGATAACAAACATTTTCCTCGCTCTTCCATTGACCGCCGGCATCATCGCAAGCTTCATTGGTTTTCAAGCTCTGGTCAATATTATTTTCGCTCATCCGGTAAGCATGGCAATTATCCGAACAAGTAAAAACACGGGAAATTAAATGATAAGAAACCGCTCCGGCGGAATTATAAAATTCCCGGCAATCTGGATTATAGCCCGGATCGCTGAGCGGCAAATTATAAATCGCGGCGTCGCATAAATTACTATCGTCGTCGGTCACTTCCGGTTGGCCGTTAATGGCCTTCTCTAAAATATAGGTTTTTAATTGATAACCGTTTTCCGTCCCCTCCCAAGCGTAAAAATTGTCACAAGTCCCTTGCGTCGGCTTAATACATTGTTTTAAATAAGTATAGTATTCTTTTTTCTCACCGCCCTGGGCCAATTCATCCAAATTAGTGAATTCATTACAGCCAACCGCGTCGGCACTGCAAGTTTCCGCCGTTTTGGGCATTAGGTTCTCCGAACTCGGGGAATTAAAAGCGCTGATCTTAGAAACATAAACGTCATAACCGACGCATTGCGCCGGACAATAATCTATATTGTTTGCTTTAGCTGGAATACGGTAATTATTCTTAACTGCGGTATATAGATCACAACCGACTTCGTCTTTGTTACAGCGACGGGCGAAATTATAGCAAGCGGCCGGCGCGTTATCTTTTAGCTGATAATCTTTACTAGCGCTAGTAACGTCAACATAACAAGATTTTTCCAGATAAGGCGGCAATAATTTTTCATAAATTTTAAAACCACCATAAGAATTATATCCCGTGTCCCAATCGCTCATCTCTAGTTTGATGTTTTTAACGTAAAAGATTACTTTAGCGGCCGAACTAGAACCGCTGGTATCGCCGTGAATATTAAAAATCGGTTCGTTATAAGTATCAGACGGCCGACGTGTAACACTTAGATGCTGCCAGCTATTTTTAACCGTGGTTGTTGCCAAGGTTCCATCGGAATCTTGACCAATAACAGCATAAACATGATCGCCAGAAACTAAATAAACGTCAGCGCTTAAAGTATAGGCCTGGCCAGGAATCATCTGCATATTACCAGGTACGAGCGAATGGTTATATTCGGAAGAAAGGCCGACAATAATTTGGGTGTTAGCCGTACCGTCTGCCTCCAAACGTAAGGCTTTGCCCGATGTTCCTCCTGGTTCGCTGGCACTATCAACAATTAGTGCCTGCAAAGAACCGCCCGTCGCATAAACCGGCCAATCGTTAAGCAGCCCGCTTGTCGTGTTGTCGCCGACCGTATCGTTACCGAAATCCGCATTCATTACCAAATTCGCTCCCCAGGTCGGCTTAACGCGTAAAAATTCTGTGCAGCCCTCGTCCTTACTGTTACAAGTAACTAAATTTTTATTAAAGTAAGCGCTCCGACCAGCATCCCAGGAGACCGTCCCAGTTGAAGTCGCGTAAGTGCCAAACAAGGAGTATTGTTTGCAACCGGCTGCTCCAGAATCACAACCGCCATAATTCAAGGTATTTTTCAAATAAGAAACCGTTTTATTATCACTAGTGTTAGTAAAAGTTTGGCAGGTATTATAAATAGCCTCGCAAGAATCAGTGCCGAAATTCCAGGTTCTTTTTTCTTCATTACAGTAACCGTAAACTTCGCAACTGCCGTCATTCTTTTCTTTAATACAAGTTTGCTCATCGGCGCAATAATCTTCGGCGCGGGTTACTTTTATTTCGCTTAAAAGATCCGGGCTGCCGACAATTCCTTTTTGCCCCGGAGCGCTCATTATATGTAAAATTTGAGACGACACACCTTGCTTCTTACAATAGTTAAGCGGTGCTTTTAAGACCCAATTCGGATCAACCAAGCCTTGGCACCAGCCCTGATTGCGCGTATCAAATTCCGAGCTGAATTGACTATATTGGTCATTAGGATCAAAGCAGGAAACTAAATCGTTAAGGGTTATCTTTTTAATCTGATTAGGATTTTCGTTGGCTTTCTTAATAGCTACTTCCCAGCCCACCGGCAAAATACGGTATTTTCTCAAAATGGAAACGTTACGCAAGGAATAGGAGTTTGATTGATTATCAACTGTCAACTGCCAGTTGCCATACAAATAGCCTTCCTTAAGCGCTTCGGCGACGGTTTTCTTTTCCGTAATCCCCTGCATTAATTTATTATCAATGACACAGTTGGTCGGACCGGGATTCTCAGAATTAGGACACATTGATAAATTGGCTAAAATATTATAATCAGTCCGCACGCCGAAGTCTGGTTTGGTTAATTTTGAGGTAGCCTCCTTTAAAGATGATTCGCCAAACGTCAGGGTTGTTTCGGAATTAGTTAAATTCGATTGATTGCTACCTCCTTCTGTCGCCTGTTTACCGATATTATGCATTAAATTATTAAAGGCGGAGAGCGCCAACTGGTTCAAAAAGACATTCAAAGCATCCACAAAAGCATCGCCCGTATATTTTCCGAAATTGGCGCTATAAGCTTCTGATTTTTGTTGCGTATCTAATTCCGCCTGATTGGGTAGAGAGGTCCGGTTGCCGGAAATACTCGTCCGGTCAAGCCAGCCTTTTTGGCCAATCAACTTAGTATCAGCAACTCCTATTTCCTCAGCTTGTTTACTAGACAAATCGGTTTTAGCGATCCAATATATTCCCAGATCATTGCCGCGCGGGTCAAAGATATCAGTAAAATTGTTTAAAAAATTATTGGTGTCATTGCCGGTCAATTTAAAAACGTTCTTGACGTCTACCCAATTTTTAACGATTTCCGTCGCTTTACAATTCGGAGTAGAGGGACGCGATTGATCAACTAAACCCAAAGTAATTTTAACCTTTGATTCTAAAGATGAGGGTTCGCAGACATTAAAAGAGGGGCTGATTTGGCCGCTTAAAGTATCCGAGCCAGAACTGCTGCCGAAATTGCCATTGGAATATTGCTCCATCCGTTTGGCAAGCGAAGCGGAACAAGCAGAAAATGTTTGACTACAAGCATTTGTACATCCGGTATCTCCTGGTTTAGCTTGTAGACAATCGGCAGTACATTTTTTATAATCTGATTGACAGGTATCCGCCTCGTTCGTCAGATTCTGCGAACCAGAAACACTTAAATTGTTGGCAAAGCTTTCTATAAAACTGCCGGCCGCTTCATCACCCACTTGTGATAAATAAGCGCCCCAATCTTGAGTGACAAATAAAGGTTTCTGTCCTTCGCCGCCGGAGCCAACATAATTAGCCGTATCATAAGCGATCGTATTAAGGGTGCTCCGCAAAACCTGTTGAAAAGCCAAAGAACCGCCCTTATCCCATAGAATCTTCAGAGTATTGGTCAATTTTTGCCAAATAGTATCACTTGTTTTCCAAGCCTGCCCGATAGCGTCAAAAACCAAAGCCTGCGCTTGTACGGGTCGAGCAGGGATTGCCAAAAAGGAAAAAATCATAAAAGCCAGCAAAAAAATCGCCAAGATTTTGCTGGCTTTCCGGACGCTCTTCTTTTTTGTCGCCAAAGAAGAAAACATGATTTATGGTTTATTGTGTATTTTGACTTTGTAAAGTTTCCTGATAACTCTTCATCAAATCCTCATCGCTGATTTGATCCAATTCCGCTTTATCAATCCCGCTAGAAATTAAGATCTGCCGCAAAGTCGCCGCGTTTGCGCCGCCGGCTAAAATTCCTTGAAGCAAATTCTCGTCAAGACCCGAACCAGTCGTTGTTGCCAAATTAACAGTCGGGCTAACGTTGGCGCCTGATGTCTGATTGGCGTCAGAGGTCGCGGCGGTCGTATCTTCCGTTACATTACAATTTTTACCTTGCGGACAATTCGGGTCAGTTCCCTGAGCGATTTCCTGTTTATCGGAAATACCGTCGGAATCCGTATCGGCTAAATAAAGCGAGGTTTGATACGTGTTAATTTCATCATAATCCATTAGTCCGTCATGATCCGTATCCGTCGTACGAGGATCAACCGTCGTCTCAGTCGCTTTAATCTGATTGTTGTCATCGTCTAGACCGAACGGTCTAGTGAGTTGCGCCCGGAATTGGGAAATCCAAAAAATAATAATTAAAATCGCCAGTAGGGCTAAAACAATAACCGCAATTTTTTGCGGTCGCGGGATATTTTTTAAAATTTGGCCAGACGAGTTTTTCTCCGATGGAACGGACGTAGGCATAATAATCAAAAGACAAATATTTTAACGTCTTAAAGCGTTTTTATTATACCATGAATTTGGCTAAAGCCGCAAATAATTTACGCCACTGGGCCAAGCTTAAATCTTCCGCTCTGATTTTGGGGTCGAACCGCTCTTGCGTTAAGATATCGGCTATTATTTTTGCTTCTATTTTCAGGCCGCCAGCCAGATTATTTTTCAACATTTTCCGCTTGGCGCTGAAGCCGATTTTAACCAAGCGGAAAAAAAGCTTAGTTTCTGCCGGCGAAAGAATTTTTTGATCAACCGTGATTTTAATGATGGCGCTATCAACTTCCGGCTCCGGCCAAAAATTTCCTGCTTTGACGGTCCTAATAATTTGCGGCATCGCGTAGTATTGGACCGCGACCGCCAAGATACTCATGTCTGGCGGCGTGGCATTAATCCTTTGCGCGACTTCTTTTTGCAACATTAAAATTAAGGCTTCGGGATGATGTTCCGCTTCTAAAAATTGCCGTAAAAAAATGGACGTAATGTTGTACGGCAAGTTAGCGACAATTTTATACGACTGGTCTTTTAGTAAATTAACATTAAATCGCAAAATATCTTCATTAATTACTTGAACGTTCTCAATGTCTTGCGATTTAATTCCGGTTTGTAAATAATTAGCTAGCTGGTCATCAAGTTCAACAGCGATAACTTTTTTAACGCGGCTCGCTAATTTAGCTGTTAAAAATCCTAAACCCGGCCCGACTTCTAAAACAACATCGTCCGTTTTTAAATCGGCCGCTTTAATAATATCATCATAAATCTTCTCATTTATTAAAAAATTTTGCCCTTTGGAGCGGGCGGGCTTAATTTCAAATAAGCGACAAATTTCTCTGGTTTTAGCTAATAAATTGTCCATAAAATTTAAAAACACCCCTTCTCAGGGGGTTGTTTTTTTATTCAACAACGATATTCAATAATTTTCCGGGCACAAAAAATTTCTTAATGATTTTTTTATCAACCAGCCATTTATTGACGCTCTCGTTTTCCTGCGCCAACTTAATGGCCTCTTCCTCTAAAATATCAGAAGCAACTTCTAAAGTCGCTCTTAGCTTGCCATTAACCTGAATAACTAAATTTATGGTTTCATCTTTTATTAATTTGGTATCGCACTTTGGCCAAGCGGATTTGAAAATACTGGTTTTATCGCCTAATTTCTCAAAGAGTTCTTCGCTTAAATGCGGCGTGAAAGGCGCTAAAATTTGTAAAAACAAAGTCCATTCTTTTTGACTTAAGGGGAACGCGGCATTTTTATTCTTATACTCCGTCATTTCGTTAACTAAGATCATTAAAGCGGAAACAGCGGTATTAAAAGCAAAATTTTCAATATCCGCGCTGACTTTTTTAATGGTTTTATGAAGTAATGATTTTATTTTTTTATCTTCCTGATATTTATCGACTTCTGATAAAGCCACAACTTTCTCCAAAAACTTCCGCGCGCCGATAAGACCGTTAGTATTCCAATCAACGGCTTGCGTAAACGGTCCCATGAACATTTCATAAACCCGTAAACTATCGGCGCCGTATTTGGCAACAATCTCATCCGGATTAATAACATTCCCCCAACGCTTCGACATCTTGCGGCCGTCTTCACCCATGATTAGCCCGACGTGCTTTAATTTAGTAAACGGCTCATCATAATTAACCGCGCCGATATCGTATAAAAACTTATGCCAGAAACGGGCATAGATCAAATGCCGGGTGGCGTGCTCCGCGCCGCCGACATAAAAGTCTATCGGCGACCAATATTTTTCCAATTTTTTATCAACTAAAACTTTTTCATTTTTCGGATCAATATAACGCAAATAATACCAGCAGGAACCGCCCCATTGCGGCATAGTATTAGTTTCGCGTTTCGCCGCGCCGCCGCATTTCGGACATTTGACGTTGACCCAGTCAGAAATCGCCGCTAACGGCGATTCGCCAGTCCCGGTCGGTTCGTAACTTTTAACTTCGGGTAGAACAACCGGTAAATCTTTTTCCGGTACCGGTACCACGCCGCAGTTAGCGCAGTGAATTAAAGGAATCGGTTCGCCCCAATATCTTTGCCGTGAAAAAACCCAATCTTTTAATTTATAGCTAACCGTGCGCTTCCCCCAACCTTTTTCCTCTAAATAATCCATGATCTTCTTGGTCGCCTGATGAATATCTAAACCGTTTAAAAAATCACTATTAATCATCGTGCCTTCAGCCTCTTGAACCTGTTCTTTTTTAGTGATTGCCGAAGTATCACCGTCAGGACCAACAACGACTCGTAAAACTTTTAAACCCATCGCCTGAGCGAATTCAAAATCCCTTAAATCGTGTCCAGGCACGCCGACGACGACGCCGGTGCCGACCGAAGCTAAAACAAAATCACTGACATAAATTGGCATTTTATCGCCGGTTAAATTATTAATTGCCTCTAAACCGGTAAAGACACCGGTTTTTTTGCGGCCCTCGCTGATCCGTTCCAATTCCGTTTTATGACTCGTCGCTTCCACATACTTGGCTACTTCTTTTTTATTCGGAAAGTCATTAATTTTCTCTTTGACAAAACCACTATCCGGCGCGGCAACGATAAAAGTCGCGCCGAAATTAGTGTCCGGTCGCGTCGTAAAAACGGTTAACGGATAATTGATTTCGGGAACTTGATAAGTAATCTTAATCCCTTCTTTGCGGCCAATCCAATTTCTTTGCATTTCCTTAATCGATTCCTCCCAATCCGGCAATTTTTCCAGGTCGTTAAGCAAACGATCGGCGTAAGCGGTGATTTTTAAAACCCATTGGCGGAGCGGTTTCTGAATTACCTCGCTGCCGCAACGTTCACAACGGCCGTTTTCCAAATCCTCATTGGCCAAACCGGTTTTACAGGACGGGCACCAATTAATCGGTTCGTTAGATTCATAAGCCAAACCGGCTTTAAACATTTGTAAAAAAGTCCACTGCGTCCATTGATAATAATCCGGGTCAGAAGTGATTACTTCCCTTTCCCAGTCATAGGAAAAGCCTAAAATTTCCAGTTGTTTCTTATAGATGGCGATATTTGTTTCCGTGGCGACGCGAGGATGAACTTTGTTAGCCAGGGCGTAATTTTCCGCCGGCAAGCCGAAAGAGTCAAAGCCCATCGGATGTAAGACATTATAGCCCTGCATTAAACGCGTTCTCGCCAGAATATCCGTGGCGATATAACCTTTCGGATGACCGACATGGAGCCCGGTTCCCGAAGGATAAGGAAACATATCCAAAACATAATATTTTGGTTTCTTGGGGTCGGTGCCGGTTTGATATAAATTATCTTTTACCCACATCTGGCGCCATTTTTTTTCAATTGCTTGATGGTCGTACATATAATTAATATTCGTACTAAAACTTTACAATAACAAGGCGGTTTTGTCCATGTTTTACAAACGTTGACATTTTTTGTTAAAAATTATAATATTTAATGTTAAATACCAAAAAATAACAGAAAACAATTATTATTAACTTTCTTTAAAAAATCAAAAAGATGAACGCGGCAGATATTATTATGAATGGAACAAATATTGTTTTTATGGTGGCCCTGGCCTTTCTTTTAATCCAATCCATCTATTTCTTTGTGCGCTGGTACAAAGAAATACGTCAATCGGGAACCCCCAAAAAGATCATTGAGGTTAACCAATGGTTTGTGTCTTATTTTTCAACCGGAGTTCCGAGCAATCCACACGAGCCCTTCAGATCTTTAATTAAGCTCCCTTTTGCTAAAGCTAAAAAATGTTTTTCAAACAGTCTTGATCAATTCTTATCTCACCGGATTAATCAAAAAAATCTGGAATATCTGGGCATGATCGTCTTGGATTTAGATGAAATAAATAATCCAAAGAATTTTCCTGGCCCGAAAAGCTTTGAGGATTTCAGCGATTGGTTTGAAACATCTTTGGAGTTCGCTCTGAAGGAGCTAAAAAACAATCCTTCCCAAGCTGTCACTATGTATCTTAATACTTTAGTAATTGGAACTACCAATCCAAATATCCCCTGTAATAACAAGGGAAAAGAATATTTTGAAAGGATTCTCCGATCAGACAGTGAATGGGCTATAATGTTTTTTGTCCTGCTCCAAGCAGAGATTAAGGCTCGAGAAGTTGAACCGACTTGGCTGGATGAAGATCAAAGAATCATCCTGATGGGCGAAATACTCAAGCTACAAGAATACTTAAATATCACGATTACCATGCTGAAAAAAGAAACAGATATCACTTCAAAAGAAACTTAAAAAAATCCACCAGAACTTTAAAACAAAACCGGGGCTATCTCCGGTTTTTTGTTTTTCCAAATTTATTTTCGACCGATTTTAAAGCGGACAGCAATAATTTTATAATTCCAATCCAATCGGGGCATGATCGGAACCGGTTATCTTATCTAAAATATAGGCCTTTTTTAGATGTTTTTTAAGTTTAGCCGATACGCAAAAATAGTCAATCCGCCAACCAATATTTCTCGCCCTTGCCCCGGCCCGGAAACTCCACCAAGAATACTGGACTTTATCGCCGTTTAAAAAGCGAAAGGTATCAATAAAATCGGCCTTCAGAAATTTCGTCAGCCAAGCTCTTTCGGCCGCTGAATATCCGGGATTTTCTTCGTTCTCTTTCGGCCGCGCCAAATCAATCGGCTCATGAGCGACATTATAATCGCCGGTGACTATCACTGGTTTAGTTTTTTCTAATTTCTTAATATATTTAAATAAAACTTGATTAAATTCAATTTTATAACCAAGCCGGACTAACTCCGGCCGAGCATTGGGAAAATAAATATTTAGTAAATAAAATTTATCTAGTTCAACTGTTTGTACTCGGCCTTCATCGTCAAATTTTTTAATCCCCAAACCGTTAATAACCGCCCGAACTCCTTTGAATCCTTCTTTAACTAAAATAGCCGTGCCGCTATAACCCGGCCGCTTAGCACAATTCCAATGTTCCTTGTAATTAGTAAAATCAAATTCGGTTTCGTTTTTAGCCATGTCGGAAATTTTAACTTCCTGCAAGCATAAAATATCCGGCTTAGCTGAGCGTAAAAAAGCAGCCAAACCTTTTTTGGCCACCGCCCTGATCCCATTGACATTCCAAGAGATTAATTTCATAAATTATGTTATAATAAAAGTATACTTTAAACTGACCGATATTTCAATTTTAAAAACTAAAATATGAGCCTAGCCGATCGCTTAAAATACGCCGAAATGAAGGCGCGCCATCAAAATTTATTCCGACCCTGGTATAAAAAATGGTGGGGCATTTTAATTATTATAATTTCCCTTATTTTAATCATCATTTTGCTTTGGTCCGGCGTTTACGTGATCAATAAAGTAAAAGAAATAAAAGCCGAACAGGCAAAAGCATCTCTTGTCGCTCAAAAACAAGCTTATTTAAACGCCATCAACGGCGACGGTACTAATTTTTACTCCGGAACATTAAACCCTCAAGTAACAGTCATTGAATTCGGCGATTTTGCCTGTCCGATCTGCGCCCAAGCTTATCAAGCGGCGGAGGCGATTGTTGAAAAATATCCAGACAAAGTAAAGTTGGTTTGGCGCGATTATTTGATTCATGAAAATTCCGCCGAACTGGCCCTCGCGGCGCGCTGTGCCGGCGAGCAAAAAAATTTCTGGCAAATGCATGATCTTTTATTTGCTAATCAGGCTGATCTAACCGAAACCGGCGATCCTCTTAAGGTTAAGCTTTTGAGTTTGGCACAAAATCTGCAACTTAACGCCAGTCAATTTCAAACCTGTTATGACGATAAAAAATATTTGGCGCAAATTAAAAAAGATATGGATGACGGCGATTTGATAAAAGTCCAGGGAACGCCCTCCTGGTTTGTTAATAATTATCCGCTCTTAGGTTATATTCCCGAAGAAAAATTTCAGGAGTTAATTCAAGGCTTAATTAAATAACTATGGAACAGATTCGTCTGCACGGCCGCGGCGGCCAAGGAGTAGTGACTGCTGCCGAATTAATCGCTTTGGCCGCTTTTTTTGAAGGTCGAGAAGTTCAGGCTTTCCCCAGTTTTGGCGTGGAAAGAACCGGCGCGCCGATTCAATCCTTTGTCAGAATTTCCGATCAACCAATTATTACTCGCGAACAAATTTATGAGCCGACTCTCTTAATTATTCAGGATCCGACTCTAATCGGCACGGTTGATGTTTTTTCCGGTGCGACTAAAGATACAAAAATAATTATCAATGCTCCGAAGAACGTCTGGCCGAAAATCTTGAACCGATTTAAACATGTTTATTTTTCGCCGGCGACGGAAATCGCCCTAGAAATTTTTGGTAAAAATATCGTTAACACTGTAATCTTGGGCGCCTTAGCCGAACATACTAAATTAATCAGCTTAAACTCTCTAAAGAAAGCCATTCAAGAAAAGTTCAAAGACAAGGGCGAAGAAATAATTAAAAAAAATATCCAAGCGGTTAAAAAAGCATATGAAACTGAAAATTAAAAATTAAAAAATTAATAAATGAAAAATTCTAATAAAAAATTAAATTTAATAACTAAACCGGGTACTTCTCTTTTAAATAAAACCGGTGCTTGGCGTACCGCCCGGCCGATAACCGATTTTAATGTTTGTATTAGTTGTCAGAGATGCGCAAAAATTTGCCCCGAAGCTTGTATCGCTATGAAAAAAATAACCAAATTTCCTAAATTAAAACCGGTCACTGATTATAATTACTGCAAGGGTTGCGCGCTTTGCGCTCGCGAATGCCCGGTTAAAGCCATTAAAATGAAAGCTGATTATTAATATGGAAAAAAAGAAACAAATTTTAGAAGGTTCACGCGCTATTTCAGCAACCATTCGCAATATCAATCCCGCGGTTGTTTCCGCCTACCCGATTACCCCGCAAACGCATATCGTTGAAGACTTGGCGAAATTAAAAGCGGACGGCCGGGCTGATTATGAATATATCCGAGCCGAAAGCGAATTCGCCGCCGCCAGTATTGTCTTGGGGGCGAGCGCGACCGGCGCCCGGGTTTATAGCGCCACTAGTTCTCAGGGGTTATTGCTCATGACCGAAGTGATTTTTAATATCGCTGGAATGCGTTTGCCAGTGGTTATGACTTGTGCTAACCGCTCCGTTTCCGCGCCAATTAATATTTGGAATGATCATAGCGACGTTATGGCGATTCGCGACGCCGGTTGGATTCAATTATTTGCTAGTGATAACCAAGAAGCGATTGAGCAACATATTTTAGCCTACAAGTTAGCCGAAAAATTACATTTACCGGTTATGGTTAATATTGACGGCTTTATTTTAACGCATGCTTTTGAACCGGTCTGGATACCTGAATCTAAACTGATTAAAAAATATTTACCAAAATATAACCCCGAGCGCGGTACTTATTTAGATCCGAATAACCCAGTTACTTTGGGTGCCTTTTTTACGCCAGCGCATTATTTAGAAACACGTCAGGAATTAAATTTTGATTTAACAGCCAGTTTAGAAACAATTAAAAAAGAATATCAATTATTCAAAAAAATATTTAGCCTGAAAAACAGCGCTAACGGTTTAGTAGAATATTTTGGCCCGAAGAATCCGGACACGATTGTTATTGCCCTGGGTTCAATGATTGGTACGATTAGAGAAGCATTAAAAAATTCTAAAAATATTGGAATTTTAAAAATAAAAGTTTATCGCCCCTTCCCGGCGAGCGAGATTATTAAAGCGCTTAAAGGCGCTAAAAATATCGTCGTGATTGAAAAGGCGATCAGTTTAGGACAAGCCGGGCCGCTTTATACTGATTTAAAAGCCGGCCTAGAAAAAAATATTTTTAATATCCGTGATTATATTGTCGGCTTGGGCGGACGCGATGTGACGCAAAAAATGATTAAAGAAATAGTCAAAGATTGCAAAAAGAGCGGACCGACAATAAAATTCATTGGAAAAATATGAAAATTTTAAAAATTTCAAAAATTATTTTAGCTTTACTTTTTACCTTACAACTGGGTAGCGTAATATTTTTTTCAGCGGCCGGCCGACCGGCCGCCGCGCAAGACAACCCCACTCCCCTTAATTTTACCCCACAAATTCCGATTAACGGTCTGATTTTAAATAACGGCTCGGCTCAGGTCGGAACCTATAAAGAGGCCACCGGAAAAATGTCCAGCGATCTTTTAAGCCGCTATATAAAAGCGATTTACAATTACGGTCTTGGTATCGCAGGAATATTGGCGGCGATAGTTTTGATGGGGGGCGGCATCTTGTGGCTGACTTCGGGCGGCGAATCCTCAAGAATCACCCAAGCCAAAGATTTAATTATTGGCAGTATTACTGGCCTGATCATTTTATTTTGTTCTTGGATAATTTTAAATACGGTTAATCCTAACTTATTAAGTTTCAAGCTGCTTGAAACGACGGTTATTAAGAAAATGAGTTATTGTTGCGATCCGGAAAAAGGCAATGTTGTTATGTCTGATCGGGACGGAAAATGTTCTAGTGGGACTGTTTGCCAGGGTAGCCTAGAATGCGTAAATGACGGCAATAATAAATTTTCTTGCATTGATAAGAGTAAATTTATCTGTTGCGAATATAAAAAAACTACTAATTACGGTGTTGTCGTAAAATGTCTTTCTGTTAAAACTGGCTGTCCGGCTACTCCGAGTGGTTATGATTATAGTACATATTATAAGACTTACTGCGGTAATAAAGAAATTATTGCTAAAAATTGTTTAGCGGGCAGTTGCTCCGAAAAAGATGACGGCGACAAATGCGAGGGTATAAATACTAATGTTTCTAGCTGTTATTGTTATAATGAGATAGCCTGGCTCGGCAAGGGCAAAGAAGGCCAGCCCTGCGGGAATGAAAAAGGTTCTTCCTGCCTAAAAAATGGTTCTAAATGTGACAACCACGATTATAACGGTGGACGTGATTGTGGCGACGACTTATTCTGTTGCCAAAAAATTAATGAATAAAAAATTTGATTATTTCTAATATGTCGGCTAATAACAAAAATTCTAAATTTCTCTCCCCCGGCCACAACGCTTGTGCTGGCTGCGGCCAACTCGTCGCCGTTCAGGCGGTTATGCGGGGTTTAAATAAAAATGTCATTATCGCTAACGCTACTGGCTGTTTGGAAGTAACTTCAACCGCCTATCCGCAAAGCGCCTGGGGTTTACCTTGGATTCATTCCCTGTTTGAAAACGCCGCGAGCGTCGCTTCCGGAATTAGGGCGGCTTTAAATAAAAAGGGAGATAAGATTACAAAGGCGGTCGTTCAGGCGGGCGACGGCGGCACTTATGACATCGGTTTCGGTTTAATCAGTGGGATGTGGGAACGCGGCGAAAATATTTTATATATTTGTTATGATACTGAAGCTTACTCTAATACTGGCATTCAAGCTTCCGGGGCGACACCCTACGGCGCCAATACGACCACTTCCCCGTCAGGCCTGAAATCAATCGGCTCAACACAGCGTAAAAAAGATATGTTAGCGGTGGCTTTGGCGCACGGTGTTAAATATGTCGCTCAAGCCAGCGCCGGTTTCCCCGAAGACATCGCGGCGAAAATAAAAAAAGCCCTGGAGATTGAGGGTCCAAGTTATATCCAAATTCTTTCTCCTTGTATACCAGGCTGGAAAATAAATAACGATGAGGCGGTAATGATGGGTAGGCTGGCGGTTCAGACCGGTCTTTACCCCTTGTTAGAATACGTGAACGGTCGTTTAAACTCTTCCAGTATTAATTCAACTTTTAAACCCCGGCCGGTTGAGGAATATTTAAAAAAACAAGGCCGTTTCAAACATCTTCAACCGGTGGATTTAGTCGTTGTAAAAAAATCAGTGGCGGAAAATATTAAGAAGTATAAAATATGAAGAAGATAAAAATATTTTTATTTCTAATTTTAGTAATGATTTTAATGGTGCCGTCTCTGACTTCAGCCGCCTGTAACGACCCCTCCTGGTCGCAGAATAGTTGCCCCTTGGGAAAAACAAGCGGCAGTCTAGATGATTGCGCCGGAATTAATCCGCCCTGGGGGCAAGGAACGCCGCAAGATGTCTGCTGCTGCAAAAAAGAAGAACCTGCTAATCCTAATAATTGCTACTGGCAATTAGAAAGCAATACTTTACAAGGTGGAAATGCTCATGAAGTTCACTGCAACACTTATACTGTTTTACAAGAAGGTTTTTCAAAATGCGCTGGTCTTACCAAACCGAATCCTAATCTTTTCTATGGTTGTTGTTGCGCTTCGGTAATCCCACAAAAAACTACTGAAATAGAGGTTCCTAAATTTCCTATCCCCGAATTACAAATTAAAATTCCGACCGTTAATTTAACTGAAACGACATGTGCAGCTAATGACGACGGCACTTTCGCCTGTCAGGTTCCTTGGCTCGGACAATATATCTCCGGAATATACGAATACGGTTTGGGCATCGTCGGAATATTAGCGGCGATTGTTCTAATGGCCGGCGGCGTTCTCTGGTTGGTTTCCGGCGGTGACGCCTCTAAAATTACTCAAGCCCGAGAATTAATCATCGGTAGCATCACCGGGTTAATAATCTTAATGACCTCCTATATAATTCTCCTACAAATTAATCCGGAATTAATAAAAACTCAGTCGCTTGATATCGGCACAATTAAACATCTTGATTTTGAACCAATTTCATCGTTAGGCAATCCCAATAACAGCAAAGATTGCAATAACTGCGTGGAAATAAAAAATATCCCGTGCAAGAACGGGAAACAAGCTAATTTTGATTTAGTGAATAGGTTAACGACGGCCTGGAATAATAGTTGCGGCGACGGTTGCGTCACTTGGCAAATAACCGAGGCTTATCCTCATTCCAGCGAGCATCAAAGCACCTGCCATTACAACGGAATGTGTGTTGATATCACTTTAGCTCCAAACACTGGTCCGACCAATTGCGACCAAGTAAAAAAATTGATTGTTATCTTAAAAAATGCCAATTTAATTGTTGATTACAATGAATATCCGGCCTGCGGCGGTCAGAAAACGAAAAACTGGAGTGGCGGGCACTTACATGTTCGCTAGTTATTTCCCTCTATCCATCGCTTCGTTCGCAAGCCGGTCCGCTGCCTGATTACGTTCGCGCGTAATATGAGTGTAGCTAATCTTCTTAAAACCGATTCCTAAATTATGAATAGTCAAAAACAAAGGCGCCAAGTCTTTGTTTTTTACTTTATATTCACGGTTTAACTGTTTGACCGCTAACTCACTGTCCAGATAAAACTCCAATTCACTCGCGCCTAATTCCAGCGCTTTTTTGAAGGCGGCTATGAGAGCTCTATACTCAGCTTGATTATTAGTCGCAATACCGATAAATTCAGAAACTTCGGCAATTACTTGCCGCGCTTCGTTATAGATAACGACGCCTATTCCGGCCGGCCCAGGATTGCCGCGCGCGCCACCGTCGGTGTAAATAATTAATTTCATATGAGGGATGATTAAATTAATTCTGTGTAAAATTTGTCATTTTTTTGTAGTTACAAGTAACGGTTTGCCTCGCTCTAAGCAAGGCGGTGGCTCGTAGTTTCAAGGATTGAGTCGTTCGTAAATATTTACAGCGGTCGCGGATGATATTATTGGTTGATTCCAAACATCCAGTAGTGTGTGGTAGATGCAATTCCGGGTGATTAATA
>Ga0265297_10003296_pt1 | contig 29649 bp, 24 predicted proteins | sample Munlanlwell13791_FD_192502 | JGI IMG/M metagenome (GOLD analysis project Ga0265297, IMG submission 192502) | Leachate microbial communities from a municipal landfill in Southern Ontario, Canada - Leachate well 137-91 | ecosystem: Engineered > Solid waste > Landfill > Unclassified | place...
TGGAGAGTGAAAAGTGAGAAAGTGAAAAAAGGGGGGGACTTTGGCGCAGTTTGAGGTATGTGAATGATTTTAAGGCGTTCTAGAAAAGTATTTTTTGGATTTTCAAAAGATGTTCAAAAAATACGATTTGTAAACAGCTGCAATATAGATATATACCTCAAACTGCGCCAAAGTGCCGGGCAATTAGACCGAAAAAGACCTTGGTTGTTTTGTGAAAATATAAGCCTCGACAATTTATTCTCTGATGCCGCTAACATATTAGTGGAAAAATACTGTCTCAGGGCATTCAGCCGGAGGGAGCTAGCGACTGAGGATGGACAGCCCTGAGACAGTATTTTCCATAGTATAAAAAGCGGCCGCAGAGAACAACACAGAAAAACCAGCGTCTTTGAGGCTTATGGCTTCAAAGCGACATTGGATGGACAGCCCTGAGACAATATATCTCCAATATATAAGCTGCTTATGAAGAAATTTACAGATCGACTCTCACACCGATACTTCCGTTTATGCCGAATCCCCAATACCCGCTGAATGTCGAGATAGTATGGTCGGCACCGTCTTTGCCCCTCTCTATATATTTGCTGTCCAGTAAATTGTTGATAGAGAGAAAAAGAGTGTAGTTATAGCCGAAACGTTTTAGCTCTCTTTTCCAGTTTGCACCAAGATTCACAAGATTGTAATCAGGAAGCCTGAACGCAGAGGCTCTGTCGTCAGGGTTTTTGCGTTCTGCAGGGTCAAAATCTGCATAGAGACGTCCGTTATAGGTCCAGTCAGCATTGACCAGGATGCCGTTTCGGAATTTCAGGCCGGCAATGATTCCGACTTGTGTCTGCGGGGCATCCCCGACAGGAAGTCCGTTGCTGTAGACATTTATCTCGTCAATCTTAAGACCCGAATACTGGTCATAGATATTTGCCTTTACATCGTTTTTCCAACGCCAGTTTCCCACAGAGAGATTACCTTCCAGCGAAAGCCACCTTGCAGGGTTGAAGGTCATAGTAAGCTCTGTGCCGTAGTGAAGCGCATCAAGGCCCCTTATCATATATGCCACGTCGTTGTTATCCTGTTGTGTGTAGGGATTTGAGACTATGGTCTTGTTTTTCCAGTAGGCATAGTAACCGGTCAGTTCAACACTTCCCCTGGCAAAAAGGTATCTGTATCCGCCCTCTGCAAGCATATTTCTCTCGTTCTTCACGTCAGAGGTAATCTCGTTGGTTCCTGAAGCAAAAAATACGTTAGAGTAGGGGATTCTGCTGTATGCTGCGGCATTAAGGTAGAGAGAGCTTCTGTCAGAGAGTTTGTAAAGCGCACCACCCTTAATGCTGAATCCGGATGCAAAGGCAGCGTCACTTTCGCTTCCCGCAGCAAGAGAGGCCGGGTCCTGAACATAGTTATAAGTATCCCAACGACTATATTTATTCCACATATACGAGGCACCTCCGCGAAGATTCCATTTCTTGCCGGAGTAATTTCCCGAAAGATAAACCGTTGCGTTGTTGGTGACCTTTCCGTTACGGGTTCTGATATAGTCGCCAACCTGTTTTATAGGGTTCCTTCCCGCCGTACCGGCCAGAGAGTTTGAGGCGTAATCCTCGTACCAGTATTTTCCCCCAAGAAGATCGGTAATCTTCTCTTTCTCCCAGGTAGAGTAGTAGAGGTAGTGGAAGCCTGCTTCCAGCTTTGTTTTATCGCTGATTTTATATGCTGTGTTATGCCTTACTCCTGCCTGAGTGTGTCCGGCAAGGTAATCACTCAGGATATTCTGTGCGGAACCGGCAGCACCCGTACCTGTACGGGCTTGATTGTCACTGATAACCGAGCCCCAGTTGATATGCCCCTCCTCCTGGTATGAGATAATCCTCTTACCCTTGCTTTCAGACCATCTTCCGCCGCCATTGCCTACTGAGATGTACAAAGTGTTGGTCATCTCGATTCCCGAGTCCGGGGTGTAAAAGTGGTTCAGAGTCAGATAGGGTTTGTGATAGAAATTCTGGCTGAGGTTCATTTTTTCACCATCCAGATAACCCCAGTTCTTACTGTATCTCACTCCGTATTTTTCAACCTCACTCTCGCTGAGCCTTACCGAACGCTGTTGATGCTTTTCGGGCGAGCCGAGCAGTGTAAGGACAATATCATTATTGCTGTTTATCCTTTTGCTGACATTAAACATATATGCCCAGGAGTTGACATCTGTTGACTCCACATAGCCGCTTCCGCCTGTATATGATACAAGGGACGAGAGAGCCCATCCTCCGCTCAGCTCACCTGAGTTCATGCTCACAAATCCTTTTGCAAGGCTGCCCCCGTCTGACCCGAAAGGGGTGAAGAAGAGACCTCCTGAAATTGACCTGGTTTCAGAGGTACTTGTTGTAATAATATTTATACTTCCTCCAACAGAGTTGTCTGAAAGCATCGATGCCCCTATGCCTTTCTGAACCTGCAGCGAGTGGGTGGCATCGGTCAGTCCGAGCCAGTTGTTCCAGTACATATTGCCGCTTACAAGCCCCGATACAGGTATTCCGTTAAGCAGAACCGATATGTTCTCCTGTTTGAACCCCCTGATATTTATTTTTGCATCACCATAGCTTCCGGTTTCGCTGGTTGCATAAATGCCGGGAATCTCCTTGAGAAGTTCAGGGTATGTCTTGCCGAATGCCTTGCTCTCAATCTGTTGTTTGTCGATACTCTTAATCCGCATAGGAGACTTCGTGCCTTTAAGGTACGATGCAGACATGATAATCTGATTCAGAATAACAGTCTTGCCCGAGGAGTCCCTCTGAACATTGTCAGTGTATAATTTGAGTGAGTCTGATACCGGTCCGTTCAGGACGGTCTTTGTGAAGCCGGGTGTCCGGCAGATGAGCAGAGCTATGATAACCATCACTACCCTGCGGGAAAGGGATATAATATTTGTTTCCATAAATTCTTCTTCCTTCCAGACTTTAACTGTCGGTACCGTATTTAAACGGTTCTGCCATTTACGGCTCGCGGACTTTACCGCCGATCGGGAATTACACCCTGCCCTGAAGATTTAGGCCGCAAAGATAATAATTATATGGAAAATAAAAGAGGTGTCAAATATTTTTTGACACCTCTTATCAGTAAGCCCGGGCTTACAGTTATTTAGTCGTTAAGAGAGTAACGGAAAAATCCGGTAACCTTAACCTCAGGATCAACGCTCTTAAGATAAGCAGATACTGAAATCTTGCCGTCCTTAACAAAAGTCTGCTCCTCGAGTGTGCTCTCTCTGAAGAACTTGTTGAGTTTGCCCTGTGCAATCTGCTCAACCATGTTCTCTGGTTTGCCCTCTTCGCGGATCTGGATGCGGTAGATTTCAAGCTCCTTCTCGATTACCTCTTTAGGGCAATCGTTCTTGCTTACAGAAACAGGTGACATTGCAGTGATCTGCATTGCAATCTCTTTTCCAACCTCGTGGCTTACCTCTTTTGAGAAGCCTACGATAGTTGCAACTTTACCGTTTGTATGTATGTAAGAGTCGATAAATGGAGCCTCAAGTCTGCTGTAGAATGGAATAGCGTGTTTCTCACCGCTCTTGCCGGTCTGTTGTGTGATAGACTCTTCGATAGTTATACCATTGAGTTTCTCACCCTTAAGTGCTGCAAGGTCAGTTGGGAATGATTCAAGTGCAACAGTTGCAATGTCATTTGCAAGCTGCTGGAAGTCTGAATTTTTAGCAACGAAGTCAGTTTCGCAACCAAGACATACAAGAATTGCCTTGTTTTTTGATGAGTTCACCTTTGCAATAACAGAACCTTCGGTTGTCTCCCTGTCGGCTCTCTTAGCTGCTACAAGCTTACCTTTCTCGCGAATGATATCTTTTGCCTTATCATAATCACCGTTAGCCTCAACGAGTGCATTTTTGCAGTCCATCATACCGGCTCCGGTCATCTGACGTAATTTTGCAACGTCTGCTGCTTTGATTTCCATATTAATATTTTTTAATGTTTTAAACTGGGTTAACAAAAAAGTTATTCTGCTGCAGGAGCTTCAGGAGCCACAGCCTCTTCTGTCACTGCAGGAGCTGCTGCCTCTTCTTCGTTCTCTGTCTTGCTTGTAACTTTTCTGGTACGCATTCTCTTTCCGCCATCTTTCACATTAACCTCAGAGTTCTCTTTGCCACTCTCTGCACCCTCTTTCTCTTTCTCGAGCTTTCTCTCTGCAAGACCTTCCGCTACTGCGCGGCAAACGGTCTCCATAATTAGTGAAATTGATTTGGCAGCATCGTCATTTGCAGGAATCACGAAATCAATCGGACTTGGATCGCAACAAGTATCAACCATCGCGATTACTGGGATATTCAGACGATTTGCCTCTTTAACGGCGTTCATCTCTTTCTGTATGTCAACTACGAAAAGAGCTGAAGGCAGACGGTTAAGATCTGCAATAGAACCGAGGTTCTTTTCCAGTTTTGCTCTTTGACGGGTAATCTGGAGTTTTTCTCTCTTTGCAAGAGTCTCGAAAGTACCGTCGGTCATCATTTTGTCAATGGTGTTCATCTTCTTCACCGCCTTACGAATAGTAGGGAAGTTGGTAAGCATTCCACCCGGCCAGCGCTCAGTAACATACGGCATGTTTACTGATTTGGCATTATCGGCAACTATCTCTTTTGCCTGTTTTTTTGTAGCTACAAACAAGATCTTCCTTCCGGCACGTGCCATCTGCTTCATCATGTATGCAGCCTCATCTATCTTAATAACAGTCTTGTGCAGGTCAATGATGTGAATCCCGTTCTTCTCCATGAAGATATAAGGAGCCATCTTGGGATTCCATTTTCTCTTAAGGTGCCCAAAGTGTACACCTGCATCAAGTAGGTCTTGGAAATTTGTTCTAGGCATTGTTTTTTGTTTTTTTCTGATTTTTATTTTTCTCTTTTCATCAACCGGGAGTAGCAGCTTCTTATTGTCATGCAATTAAGGCTGATCTCTCAGGTTTTCCGCAGACGGACAAACAATGGTAGCTTCTGTCGGTGTTAAGAACATAAGGTCCTGTTGTTTTTAATCCGGTCTGTGCAAGGTTCATCAGCAATTCTGTTGCTTTATACAGATTAACGTTTGCTGAATTGGAAGCGTCTACGGGCACCAGGTTGACCGGGTTTCTTTCTTTCAACCTCTCTAGGGTCACGGGTGAGAAGGCCGTTTGATTTAAGAACCGGGCGGTATGCCTCAGCATCGATCTTGCAAAGAGCACGGGCGATAGCTAGGCGGAGAGCCTCTGCCTGACCTTTGATTCCACCACCGTCAAGATTGACTTTAATGTCAAACTGAGCTTGTGTGTTGGTCAGTTCAAGAGCTTGTTTTACAATGTACTGAAGAGTTTCCTCGCAGAAATAGTTCTCAAGTTCCCTTCCGTTGATTGTAATGTTACCTTTACCTGAATTTACATAAACGCGAGCAACTGCTGATTTTCGTCTTCCAAGGGCGTTAATTACTTCCATGCTCTGTTTAAATTTCGTTTAAATTAATAACTTTTGGTTGTTGTGCCTGATGAGGATGCTCTGCTCCCTCATACACATACAAATTACGGAACATCTCTGCTCCTAGTTTGTTTTTAGGCAGCATGCCTTTGATTGCATGCTCAACTACGGCAAGAGGCTTACGAGCAAGCAACTCCTTAGGAGTAGCAAATCTCTGCCCGCCGGGATAACCGGTGTGACGTACGTACACCTTGTCAGTGAGCTTGTTCCCAGTGAGACGGACCTTTGTTGCATTGATAATAATTACATTATCTCCGCAGTCCACGTGTGGGGTAAAGCTGGGCTTGTGTTTACCGCGCAGGATGCGAGCAACTCTTGATGCCAGTCTTCCAAGAACCTGGTCAGTAGCGTCAATAACTAACCACTCTTTAACAACTGTTGCTTCATTTGCTGACACGGTTTTGTAACTCAATGTGTCCACTTTGTTGATTTTTAGATTAATACGTTAAATATGTTGCGATTTCCCCATAAAATAGGGGGCTGCAAAGATAAAACTATTTTTTAAAGTGACAAAATGCGACTTATCTCGCACCAAGTTTTATTTATCTCATTATGTCTTGTACAGGCCTCTTCAAAAGGTGTGTAGACAACCTGATTCTGCATCTGTCCGACCATAACATTTGTCCTTCCCTTAAGAAGTGCATTCACAGCCTCGTAACCAAGAAGACTTGCAAGAACCCTGTCATTACAGCTAGGTGACCCGCCTCTTTGAATGTGTCCGAGAGTCGTTACACGTATCTCATATTCCGGAAGCTTTGTCTTGACCTTGGCTGCAACCTCCATTGCTCCGCCCTCCTCTTCACCTTCGGCAACTATAATTATACCTGAGGTTTTGTTCTTGCGGCGGTCTCTCTCCATAAAGCTGCAAAGCTTGTCGATATCTGTATGTACTTCAGGGAGCAGAGTTGCCTCAGCGCCGCTGGCGATGGCTGTGTTGAGTGCTATGAACCCTGCATCTCTGCCCATGACTTCAACGAAGAAGATAATATTGTGAGAATCGGCGGTGTCTCTGAGTTTATCCACGGCAGAAACGGCAGTGTTGATTGCAGTGTCGAACCCGATAGTGAAATCGGTGCCATAGATATCATTATCAATTGTTCCGGGGATTCCTACTACCGGAAAACCGAACTCCTTGCATAAAAGGTTTGCGCCTCTGAAAGATCCGTCCCCACCTATCACAACCAGCGCGTCTATGCCGGCTTCACGAATATTTTCCATTGCAGTTGCCCTGACTGCCTTGTTCTTGAACTCCGGGCAACGTGAGGATTTCAGTATCGTGCCTCCCTGGGAAATAATCTTTGATACAGAGTGAGATTGCATTCCCATGAACTGTTTGTTCAAAAGTCCGGAGTAACCCCTGACTATTCCCACAACCTCAACTTCATTATAAATAGCAGTACGTACGACAGCCCTTATTGCCGCGTTCATTCCCGGAGCATCACCGCCTGAGGTGAGTACGCCAATTCTGTTAATCTTTCTTTTTGCGTTCATACAAGTCAAATTAGCGCGACAAAAATACTCTTTTTTATTCGTATTCAAATTTATACTTTTGCAATATGAAAATTGCAGATTTAGATCTAGGGGAGAGGCCCCTTTTTCTGGCGCCGATGGAGAATGTCACGGACGCCTCATTCCGGTTTATCTGCAAAGAGTTCGGTGCAGATATGATGTACACCGAATTTATCTCCTCGGACGGGTTGATCAGAGATGCCAGATCTTCTCTCGCAAAGCTGGAGATATTTGATTATGAGAGACCAATCGGAATTCAGATATACGGTCACATACCCGAAGCCATGGTAGAGGCGGCAAAGATGGCGGAAGAGGCAAATCCCACACTTATAGACATTAATTTTGGCTGTCCTGTTAACAAGATAGCAAATCGCGGAGCAGGCTCCGGAATGATGCGTTATCCCGATAAAATGGTTGATATAACCAGACAGGTGGTTCGGGCTGTCAAACTTCCCGTTACTGTCAAGACAAGGCTCGGTTGGGATGAGAATTCCAAAATAATAGTGGAATTGGCGGAAAGATTACAGGATGCTGGTATAGCCGCCCTTACAATTCACGGCCGGACACGTTCTCAGCTATATAAGGGAGAGGCGGACTGGAGGCTGATAGGTGAGGTCAAGGCTAATCCGAGAATTCATATCCCGATAATAGGAAACGGAGATATCACAACGCCGGAAGATGCAAGAATCGCTTTCGAAAAATATGGGGTTGATGCCGTTATGATAGGTAGGGCGACTTACGGGCATCCATGGCTTTTTAAAGAGATAAAGCACTATCTTTCGACCGGAAATCCGATGACGGAGTTAACTCTTGAAGAGAAGAAAGATCTCGCTATACGCCATTTGAAAAAATCTCTTGAGATAAAAGGGGAGAGAAAGGGGGTACTTGAGATGAGAAGACATCTTTCCAGTTATTTCAAGGCTATCCCCCATTTCAAGGAGACCAGGCAAAGACTAGTAACAGAAAATGATTCAGAAGAACTAATAAAGATTATCAAGAATATAGGATGAAAAAATTTCTTATCAACAACATTATTCTTTTACCATACTTTATTGTGCTTAAAATAAGGCACTACCTATACGACAACGGTATCCTCAAATCCAGAAAATTCGATATACCTATTATATCTATAGGTAATATAGCTATTGGTGGAACGGGGAAAACGCCTCATACTGAGTATTTTATAAAACAATTAATGCCGACTCATAAAGTTGCAGTGCTCTCCAGAGGCTATGGGAGAAAGAGCAAGGGGTTTCATCTTGTTCAGACGGACAGTACTGTGAGAGAGGTTGGCGACGAGCCGTTGCAGATGAAACGCAAGTTTGTGGATGTAGTGGTTGCAGTTTGCGAAAAGAGAGTTAAGGGGATAGAGATGCTGCTTGCTCTCCCGGAGGAGGTGAGACCGACGGCAATAATCCTGGACGATGCGTTTCAGCACAGAAAGATTACTCCATCCAGAAACATATTGCTTGTGGATTACAACAACATGCTTGAAGCTGACACATTATTCCCATTTGGCAGGCTTAGAGATTTACCCGAACAGAAGAGACGGGCGGACATGGTTATTGTTACAAAATGTCCCGGGGAGATCTCTCCGGATGAGAGATTTATAAGAGAGCAACATCTTAAATTGTCAAAAGATCAGCAACTTGCATTTTCTACCGTTAAATACGGTGACCCTCAAAGTGTATTCGAAGGTGCGGACAGAAGATATATCTACTCAAAATATGCTATTCTGATTACAGCTGTGGCAAACCCGAGACCCTTACAGTACCAGTTGCTCTCCGATTATAAGATTATAGACAAGATTAACTTCAGAGATCATCATAATTTTACCAAGAGAGAGGTTCGCAAAATTAACAGAAAACTTGCAAAGTGGCCGAAAGCGGTAATCTTTACAACTGAAAAGGATGCTCAAAGGATGATGGAGAAGACAAAATTCTCGCAATCTGTTAAAGAACGACTCTTTTATATACCGATTGAGGTAGCGTTTATTAGTGAAAATTCGGAAACATTGTAAAATTGTTACTAATACTTTGTAAATGATAACAATGTGTAAGGTAAAATCAAATATTGTCAATTTAATAATAAATCCAAACCTTTAACTATCTTGTTATTTAATAGTATAAGCAAGAATTTTAAAGTGCTTAAAAATTGTAATATTGAATTAAATAATCACAAGAAATTGTCGAATATGTTGTAAAATTTTCTACTTTTGTTAATAATTGTCAATTCACATTCATTAACAACTCATAATTACTAACCTAAATTATTAAACTCATGCATGTTTCAATGAAAAGAAACCAAATTGCACGCAAAGTGCTTTCGGTTTTTGCCCTCCTGCTGTTTGCAGGTTCGATATGGGCACAGAACATCAAGGTAACCGGTGTTGTGACCGACACAAAGGGTGAGCCGATAATCGGTGCTAGCATCCTTATCAAAGGCACAAAAACCGGTGAAGCTGCAGATCTTGATGGTAAGTTCACTATCTCTGCACCTGCGAACGGAGTACTTGAGGTATCCGCAATCGGATATGAAAAGGTGCTTGTTCAGGTAAAAGGCAGAACTTCTCTTAAGGTTGAACTTAGAGAAGATGCCGTTTTACTGGAGGAGGCTGTGGTAACAGCTGAATTCGGTGTGAAAAGGGCAGCGAGAGCAGTGGGTGCTTCGGTTCAGAGCGTAAGAGGTGCTGATATAGCGGAATCCGGACGTGAGAACTTCGTAAATGCTCTTCAAGGCCGTGTTGCCGGTGTTTCGGTAACAAGTTCAAGTGGTACACCTGGTTCTTCAAGTAGTGTCATTATACGTAGCGCAACTTCTATTTCAGGTAATAACCAGCCTCTTTACGTAATCGATGGTATTCCGATGAACAACTCAACATTCAACCCGGTAGGGTCTATGGCGATAGGTTCAAGCGGAAGCCAGACAGTAAGTGACCGTCAGTTGGACTTCTCAAACCGTGGTTCTGATATTAACGCCGAGGATATAGAGAGTATGACAATCCTTAAAGGTGCTGCTGCTGCTGCTCTTTATGGTAGTGACGCATCAAACGGAGCTATCATCATTACAACAAAGAAAGGTAAAAGCGGACGCGGAAAGGTAAATTACAACAATAGTTTCTCTTTCAGCCAGGCATATCGTTACCCTGAGATGCAAACTACTTATGATAATGGTCAGTATGGAACAACAAACTATTATTATACAGCAAGATACGGCGACAAGTATGCTGCCGGTACTAAGTTGTACGACAACCTTAAGAACTTCTTCCAGACCGGAGTATCGCAAAGACATAACATATCTTTCGAGGCTGGTAACGAGTCTATGACAGTTCGTGCCGGTGCAAGTACTCTGAATCAGACAGGTATTGTACCTACTTCAAAATATTCAAGGGAGAACATCTCTTTATCAGGTACCGCAAAAATTGCTAAATGGGTGAACATTGAGTCATCTCTGCAATATGCAGCTACAACAAATAAGAAGGTTGCCAAAGGTACAGGCGGACCTCTTCAAAGAGCTATGATATGGCCGTTGACAGACGATATGAGCGTATATCTCAATGCTGCAGGAAGCATTCGTTATCCAAACAGATATGTGGATGTTGATATCCTCAACCCTTACTTTGACTTATATAAGAATAAGAACTATGATGAGGGTTCACGCTTTATTGCAAATATGGCAGTGAACATTACACCTATAAAAGATCTCCTTCTTAAAGCACAGGTAGGTTATGACGTGGCTAATACAACCTATGAAGTTGTCAGACATCCTGAATGGTCTTCAACAGCAACCGGAACAGGTTCTTATGACCAATCAAGGGTTTATCAGTCAAATCCTACAATCAACTTGATTGCTTCCTATAAAAAGGAATTCGGTAAGATGAGCATCACCGGAAGTGTTATTTATTCACAACTGGAGCAGTTCACAAATACACTTTCAGTACATGGAGAAAAATTCATGGTTGCAGACTTCCAATCAATCAACAACTGTAATAAGGAAACCCTTGTCAATCTTACATCACAACAGACAAGAAGACTTCAGGGTCTTTCAGGATCATTTGAGTTTGCATGGAACAATATGGCATTCCTTACAGTCCGCGGACGTAATGACTGGTCTTCAACTCTTCCTTCAAACAATAACAGTTATTTCTATCCGGCTGTTGACCTTAGCTTCATCGTATCAGAGCTTCCGTTTATGAAAGCAATGTCTGAGACAATAAGTTATTTGAAATTGAGAGGATCAGTTACTCAAGTTGGTAAGGATGCTACACCACTTTCTATCTACCCGGCACTAGAGGCTTCTACCGCATCTTACGGTGGATACCGTTATGGCTATACAGGACCAAACCTCAGCCTTCGTCCGGAGATGAATACAGCTTGGGAGGTAGGTCTTGAGGGTCGTTTCTTCAGGAACAGGATGGACGTAGACTTCGCATACTATAACACATATTCTGCAGACCAGATTATTACCGGTTTCCGTATGAGTTACGCAACTGGTTTCGTACTCAACAATATGAACGTTGGTACATTCAGGACAAGTGGAGTTGAGTTGAGACTAGCTGGTGACGTTATCAAGAACCGTGATTGGGTAGTAAACCTTGGACTAAACATGTCGAAGAACTGGAGTGAGGTTATAAAACTTCCTGAAAACGTATCTGAATACTATAACGCATACACATGGAACTCAGGTAACCTTAGAAATGGTATCAAGGTAGGTTATCCTGTTACCTCTATTACCGGTCTTGATTTCCAGAGAAATGCAGATGGTAAGGTTCTTGTCGATCCATCAACAGGACTACCATTGGTGTCAAGTTCTTGGTCAGTATTGGGAGATCGTGAGCCGGACATGATGTTTGGTGTTACACTTTCTGTGAAATACAAGAACTTCTCACTTTCAACCCTTCTTGATGGCAGGATTGGAGCACAGGTTGTAAACGGAACAAAACGTTGGATGATGCAACAAGGATATAGCCAGGAATCTGTAGATTTACGTGAAGCCGGTCCGGTTGTATTTAACGGAGTTCTGAAAGACGGACTTCAAGATACAGACAATCCTACACCTAACTCAATTGCAGTAAAAATGGGTGATCTTGCAACAGCATATTCGGGGGGCGATGCAAACTGGATAGAGAAAAACATTAACTACCTTAGGATGCAAGAGTTGCGCCTTAACTATAATGTAAACAGAAAATGGCTGGAAAGAGTTACTAAAGGACTTGTATCAGCTGCTTCAGTTTTTGCTTCCGGTAACGACCTCTTTATATGGACTAACTACTCTGGTATCGACGTAGTCGGTAACTCGAACTCAGCATCACTTGGAGGAACAGGTGGAGTTGGATTTGATATGATGGCTATCGCTGCCCCTAGAGGTATGTCATTTGGTATAAATGTAACATTTTAACGAATTAATACGATGAGAAAAATATTAATATCATTTATAGTACTTCTGGCGATTGGAGTCACCTCTTCATGTAGCAAATGGCTGGATGTAAATAAGAATGTAGATTCTCCAGACTGGGTCGAACCAGTACTAAGACTGGCACCTATGCTTGAAGCATATGAAGGTATTGCTTATGATATGAGGGCACTAGGCCCTATGGAAGGTTACTTTGGCGGATCATCAAGCTATGCAACTAACTTCGGTGATGACCATGCATATATAGCAGCCAGTGATGGTGGTGGAGAGGCATGGAGAATGGTCTATTGGCTTCAGGGTATGAATCTTCAAGAGATGATTGCCGATGCTGAAAAGCTCAATCAAACAACAATTGCAGGTATAGGTTATGCCATAAAAGCTTACTCTTGGCATATCCTGGGGTCGCTTCACGGAAACCTTCCGGTTGACGACGCTTTCGTTCCGGGTCTTTTGTCACACGATTATGATGATCAGGAATATTGCTTCAAAAAAGTTCGTGAGTGGGGAAGAAAAGCCGTTGCTGCTTTAGAGGCTACAGATCCTACTACTTATAAAACTCTTGCAACATACGATGTTGTTTATGGTGGCGATGCTGCAAAATGGAAAAAATTCGCTTATGCAGTTCTTGCAAGAAACTATATCACAATGTCGATGAAAGGTGCTAACTATCTTGACTCAGCGATTGCTTGTGCAAACAACTCTTTCACAAGTGCATCTGATGATGCTAAGGTGAAACTGGAAGCAACAGGTGTTTCTGCAACTTCAAATTTCTTCGGAGTACTCAGAGGTAACCTGGCAAACGTTCTCGTTCAGTCTGACTACATTGTTCAAGTTCTTACAGGTACTATTCCTAATTATAACTCAGCAGGTGCTATAGAGGGACTCAGCCAGTATCAGAACGTTGTGGATACAAACATGCTTGATCCTCGCGCTATTTGCCTGCTTGGTACAAGGGACACAATGCCTGCAGACCAGAGCACTATCAATAGAAAAACATATTCATTTGTAGGTACAAGACCAGGTTACTCATCGAACTGTAACTTCTGGGGTCTTACATCAACACCTAATGAAACAACATCCGGTCTAGGAAGGTGGCTATACAGAGATGATGCACCGTGGCCTCTTCTTACATACGCTGAGGTTATGCTAATAAAGGCTGAGGCTCAGTTCCGTAAAGGGCTGAAGGCTGATGCCCTGGAGTCTTTCAAAGCCGGTGTTGCCGGTCATATGGATTTTGTAAAGAGTTATATAACACCGGGAGTTGTGGTTAAGAGTGCTACAACAGGTAAACAAACTTCGGTTCAGGGTGACAAGATTACAGCTGCAAGATTTACAGCTCTTGCTAATGAATACCTTGCAAGTAGGTTTGTTAACGGGATGAGTTTGAATGACTTTACACTATCTCATATCATGATGCAAAAATATGTTGCCCTGTTCCCATATTCGTATGAGATTTGGAATGACTTGAGACGCTATCATTATGACCTGAAGCTGGGTTCAAGCGGAATTCCTGAATCCGGCCTTTCATGGAATGAGACAACTGTTTATCACAAATCTGATTCTGATGTAGACAGAGTGTTTAAAGGTTACTATCTGCCACCGGCAGACGTACAGAACAGAAGAGCTAAATTTGCAACAGCAAACCTCGGTTCTCCATGTTATAGGATTCGTCCTCGTTACAATTCTGAGTACATGTGGAATCTACCTTCTCTCAAGAAGATTACACCTATACCAGGTGATGCAGATAACTACCATACATCTATGGTTTGGTTCTGTATTCCTAATAACTAATTAAGAACGACTAAAAAGATTGATAATGAAAAAAATATTAACAATAATATCTGTCTTGATGGTTTTAGGTCTGACCTCTTGTGAAACAAACAAGATTGAATATTTAGCCACAGATCTTGACCAGTCAAAGTTTGCAGAGATCAAACTTGTATATGACTTGCCATTGGTTACCTCTACCTCGCAGAACTCTACAAGGTTGTTATACAACGGAGATACAGTTTCAATGGTGTCTACCGCTTTAGGTAGCGTATACCCGAACAGTGCATCAAAGTATCATGTCCTCCCTATTGGTTCAAACACAGTTCAAATGCTGAAATCAACCCTAGAGGTGATATATGAGAATACTTTCTCAATTTCTGCCGGTAAATGGTTTGCATTTGTATACAATACTGCTCAACCTCCGGTAATGATTCAGGAGCCTGAAACATACACAACCGGTGATCCATGGGCTGATACTATCACCCATATCCGTTTTGTGAACCTTTTCCACAAAGCAGACGGAACTCCTTATGGAAAACTCTATCTCAAAGGAAAGAGAACAATCAATGGTGTTCTGACTTATGTTGACATAGCCAGTGCAAACTTCGGTGAAGCAGCTGATTATGTTGATTACAGACTCTACAGAGGAACATCAAAAGTTTGGTCAGGTTCTGAGTCTTCTCTTATATTTGTTTTGTTTGACGAGTTTGGAAATCAGCTGGGGTATTACAAAAACACTTCTGCAACAACCAAGACTCCTTATGAAGCAACAGGCTACTCTTTAGCTAAAGGAGTGAACTATATCTTCCATCTTAATGGAAAAGAGGGCACAAATTACGCTACACAGGCTATACGTTTGAGTACAATACAGTCTAAATAGATTTTATGAAAAAGTCATTTTTATTGACACTATTGTTTATTGCCTCCTTGTCAATAGGCTACTCACAAAGTAAGGCTGAAAAAGAGGCTGCTGCACAGGCACTTTATGAGAGTGCTAAAGCAGCATTGGAATCTAAAGATTTTGTAATTGTTCCCGACAGCTATGAAAAGAGCGATGGAACAATTGAGACAAATACCGATGATTCTCACTTTCTGGCTTATGAAGGTGCACAGAATCTCTTCCTTCAAGGAAGTATTGTGTGCAACAACGCCTATACAAACAAGACTACTGTAAACAGTTTCGAGCAAAAGGTTGATAAGAAAGGGAATATTACTGTAATTATACAGGTTTCCGGTTCTCAGATCAATGCAAGAATAGAGATTTCAGTAAGAAAAGGCACAAACTATGCTGAAGTTATACTTACACCTTCCGGTAAGACTCCAAAGATTTTTTCCGGGGAGGTAGTTCCAAGAGCAAAAGCAAAATATTACAAAAAATCTAATATTGTCTAAGCTTTAAAAATCTTGATATTAAAGAGAGCGATGATTTTATCCGTCGCTCTCTTTTTTTTATATCTTTGTTGAAACTGAGTGTAAATCATTATTTAAATCAATATGTTCAATAAAGATATTTATATAGAGCGGAGAAGAAGACTCGCCGCCAGTGTCAAAAACGGCATACTTCTGTTCCTCGGTAATTCTGAGGTTGGTTTTAATTACCCTTCAAACACATATACTTTCAGACAAGACTCCTCTTTCCTCTACTTCTTCGGGCTGGACGAGCCTGATTTGGCGGCAGCAATTGATGCTGAAAGCGGAGATGAGATTATATTCGGTAATGATGTCACTATGGATGATGTTATCTGGATGGGGCCGCAACCGAAAATGAGCGATAAGGCAGCTCTGGTAGGTGTACAAAAGGTTATGGCTGCAGATTCCCTTGAAGATTATCTGAAAAAGGCCGTAAAATCGGGCAGAAAGGTTCATTTCCTTCCACCGTACAGAGATGCCAATAAAATATTCCTGAACAGTGTTCTGAACATTCCTTTCTCAGAGATGAAAGCGCAGGCATCCGTTGAGTTTATCAAAGGTGTGGTTGCCCTGAGAGAGATTAAGCAAGATGTTGAGATTGCCGAGATGGAGGATGCTTCGAACATTGGATATACCATGCACTATACGGCAATGAAAATGCTCAGGGCAGGTATGATTGAGCAGGAGCTTGTGGGAGTAATGGAAGGAATTTCCCATTCTCAGGGACCTATGACCTCTTTCCCGATAATTTTATCACAAAATGGTGAGACACTACACAATCATACACATCATCAAGTATTGACCAACGGGCGCCTTTTGGTTATAGATGCCGGTGCAGAGAACCGTAACCATTACGCCTCTGACTTTACTAGGACACTTCCGGTTTCAGGAAAATTCACCCAGCAGCAACATGATATTTATACTATCGTTTCACAAGCAAACAACCTTGCTATAGGTATGGTGAAACCAGGAATTTCATACAGAGAGGTTCACAAGGCGGCTACGAGACTTATGGCACAAGGGCTAAAAAATATCGGACTTATGAAAGGAGATGTGGATGAGGCTGTCGAACAAGGTGCCGTCGCCCTTTTTATGCCTCATGGTTTAGGGCATCAGCTTGGATTGGATGTTCACGATATGGAGGATCTTGGAGAGAACTACGTTGGGTATGATGACAAGTATGTACGTTCTACACAATTCGGTCTTGCTTCTTTGCGTATGGGTAAGGAGCTCAAAAAAGGGCATGTCATAACAGTAGAGCCCGGTTGCTATTTTATTCCCGCACTGATTGAAAAATGGCACGGCGAGGGAATTAACAAGGATTTCATAAACTATACGGCACTTGAATCCTATTATAAATTCGGAGGTATAAGATTGGAAGACAATGTGCTTTTAACAGAGAAATCTTGTCGTCTCCTTGGTTCCGGGAGGCTTCCTATTACAACGGAGGAGGTAGAAAAAGAAATGGGTGAATAACTGATACAAATACTTAAACATGAAAAAACTTCTATATTATTGTGCGGCTTTTATATTCACTGCCGCTTTTGCCCTTTCATGCTCAAAGGAGGAGCAGCCTGAACCTGAGGTTAAATCAGACTTGAACGTCCTAAACAGCATCTATTTTGCATCTACGGACAACCCTGCACTGACCCAAGATTGCACACCTGTTAAAGCCGGGGATTTGTATTATATTACAGTAACCGAAGGAGCGGAAATTAAAACTCTGAAACCCAGATTCTCGGTTTCGGATAAAGCTACCGTAAAAATTAACGGAACAAGTTGTACCAGTGGAACAACACCTATTGATTTCAGCCAGGCGGTAAACACTATAGAGGTTACTTCAGAATCGGGGAAAACAAAAAGTTTCAAAGCCCTGGTACAGACAGGTAAGCCAAACATAGACAAAATTGTGTATGACTTTATGTACAAATATTCCATCCCGGGAATATCTTATGCAATCTCCAAGAATGAAGCCGTTGTTTACAAGAAGGGACTAGGTTTTGCAATCACTGAGAGTAATATAAGGACAACCTCGTCACACCTGTTTCGTCTTGCCAGTTGTTCAAAACAATTTACGGCTCTATGTATAATGAAACTTGTTGAGCAAGGTAAGATTGCACTTGACCAAAAGGTGTTCGGTCCTGGCGGAATATTGGCTGCGGAGTTCACAAACGCATCCGGCCGTGCATTAAATGTTACTGTAAGGCATCTTCTTTCACACACAAGTGGTTGGACTAGTGATCCGGACCCGATGTTTACATCCTCTTTTTATGGTCAAACGCTTGATCAACGCATAAACTATGTCCTTACATCCGCAACCCAGGCGGAACCGGGAACTTCGTTCTCTTATTACAACATGGGCTTCGGAATGTTAGGAAAGATTATAGAGAAGATTACCGGCAAAGATTTCGAGACCTACCTGAAAGAGGTTCTGGCAACCGCCGGAATAACCGATATACATGTCGGAGGAGACAGAAGCCAGAGACGGACAAATGAGGTTGTTTACTATTCTCAGAGCGGCACAAACGGATACGGTAATGAGATGGGTGTGATAAAAGCTGCGGGAGGAGTTATAGCCTCAACAGAAGAGATGATGAAGCTGTTGTTCCATATAGACGGGCTGCCCGGAATACCCGATATAATAACCGCTTCCACAAGGGCCGAAATGCTTACACCATCGCCTGTCTATAACAGATATGGTCTTGGGTGGAGAATGAATCACTCATATTATCCGGGGGCTTATTACCATGGGGGAAATCTGGCCGGTACCGCAACTATGTGGGTTATGGGCAGCACCGGAAACATAAATTGCATCATACTCTGCAATTCGCGCTCCTATATCTCGACATTCGATGATGAGCTTTACGGTTTGATGAAGGATGTGATTAACCTGGCTTCCAACACCACCTGGTAGAGTTCGGAGAGAATCATTGCAGTCGCTCCCCATATCATGTAATCTTCGTAGATAAACGCCGGGGCTCTCACGGTCTCTCCGCGGCTTGTCTCTATGGTGCAGGTTTGTGCTGTTGCCGGATTAAAAAAACCTACAGGAATCTTTTTGAAGCTTATAACCTCCCGTTCTCTCGCTATAAGCTCTGTATCCCAGCAAGCACATGCCAGCACGGGATGTATGGTAAAATTGCTTGGAGGTACATACAGGCGGCTCATCAATCCTAAAACAGTGACATCCCTGTGTTTAAGGGCAAGTTCCTCGTTTGCTTCCCTACAGGCAGTCTCAATAAAATCACTGTCGCTCTCTTCTCTCTTTCCTCCCGGGAAAGCGATTTCTCCTGAATGTACTCCATTGTATTTAGCTCTCTCAATCAGCAATACCTGCCAATCCATCAAAGGTTGGAGATGCGGGTCTGTAATAGAATTGTCATTTTTCTGCGGGAACAAAAGAACCATCACTGCCGAATCAACGGCACCTTTCGGCGGATCAATCTCTGATGTCAGAGATGAAACTCTATGTTCGGGTGCCATTTTCAGATGGGCCGGTTTGCCGGGAAGGTTTGGAATGAACATTCAATTTATTTTATAATGAATTTAATAATTATTACTAAAAACTGAAAATTATATAGTGATAAACACGGAGTGTCTATCACTATATATATTCAGATTAGTAACATCCAACGAAAATTCATAAAAAATATTTATATGAATTAAAGAGTAAGACGCAAATTGCTTTTAATCGTTTTATATGGAAGAGATTATCTCTATCCCTAAATCGGCCACACAAACGCCCCATTGAGAGTACACCTTACAGTAAATTTGAAAGAAGCTGGCCTTATTAAATGTTATAGTATTTATATTTCCGGAAATAGTTTGAGTGTAGCCTGATTCTTCACCTTTAGCATCTAATACTGTCCACTCACAGGTCATAGATATTCCAGCTGGAAGAGCAACTTCATATTGTTTGCTTTCTCCAACAGTAACAACGTCATCTCCTGATATTTGAAATGAGAAAGCCCTTGCTGCGTAATAATGTCTGTAAGACATAAAGTAATAAGGGCCGTATTCTGGAGCATGCCTCATTAAAGGTGCGCTTCCCCATTTAGATTCGTATGCGTTTGAAACAGTCGGAGAGGCTATTGCCGAGTGATCGGATCGATAATAATGAATAATTTGTGCCTGGCTGGAAACAGATATAGGCACATAATAGTCAGAAGTCCAATATTTTCCGATGTTTGTTACAGCAGTATCGGGGTCAGAAGGATCAAGTGCACTATTTATCCAATATGGACTGCCGCCCTTTTGCATATGCCAAGCATAGCTGTGGCAATTATATGATCTTGTGGAACTGCCAAGAAATGTTGCATATGGATAGGTAACAGTATATATGGAATCCATATAGTCTATCTGACTTTGAGTAAGTTCGGTTAAAGTTAACCCTTGAATGGTCTGCCCGTAAGGTGTGTATAATGTTACATATTGTGCATTCGCAACATGTAAAAATCCTATAAAAAGGATAGATAATAATATTTTTTTCATGATTATTTTGTCATTAAATCTCTGGATAAAGTTTCATATTTCCTGGCTTCAACAATTCCTCCTTTGAGTATAAAATCATTAAGACCGGCAGCATCTACATTATTGCTGTTCTCTATCAGTTTCAGTCTGGAGCTTAAAAGTAAAGAGTTCTTTATGTCATCCATAGAGAAAGATTGAACATTTTCAAGCTTTTTCTGATATAAGTTTAATGCTGTGGTTTTCAACTTAGAGACATCCTCATTGCTAATTTGATTTGAAACCTCTTTAGATGAGAGTAATAATTCAATATAGCCTAAGTGCAGAAATGAGAGCTTGGATGGTAACCCGGCTTTAGTTATGCACATAACGTTGCCTTTGGGATCAATATTGAATTTCTGGTATAGATTAATTAATTTTTTAACGCCGTCTTCTCTTGACATAAGTTCCTTCAAGCCATTAAAAGAATTAATGATTTCACTTATGCCCACTAATTCATTTGTATACGCTGTATATGTGAAAAATAACGGATAATTCATACAGGATTTTACTAAATTATCAGTTGACATTTCTTTGAGAAGGTCTTCAGGAATTTGACATGCCGATTGAATTTCTGTAGTAGAGTGGAAATTTTTCCAGAAGTTTGGATCTGAGAATTGAGAGAAAGTATAAACACCATCTTCTAATTGAGTTTGAGATGTAATTTTCTCCTCATTTTTTAAATCGCAGGAATATAATAAAATACCCCAAAGAAAAAACAATAAAAATTTTTTCATAATTTTAGTGAATTAAGTGTTAATTAAAATATGTTGTAACGGAGCAATACCGAGCAAAACCTAGAATGAGCCACTGTCTTCTATGGAAAAATATGAAGTGGCAGAGAGAGGTGCTTGTTGTAAGATTCTGGTTATGTTGTAAATATAACTTTTTTATTTTAAGTTTCCAAATCATATATACAGATAATTATGATAAATCAAGTGGTGGAAAAGGTGCGTCAGACACTTATCGGTGCTGCTGACGAGAAGACAAGGCTGAGCGGTGAACGCTTCTTTAAAGAGGAGGTGAAGATATACGGTGTTGCCTCTGCATCGGCTCAGAAATTTTCAAGAGATTTTTTCAAGGAGGTGAAGGATCTTCCTAAGGATGAGATTTTGGCTCTTTGTGAGGAGTTCTGGAAATCGGGTTATATGGAGGAGTCTTTTGTGGCTTGTCATTGGTCGGATTTGATACATGAAAAGCTCGTTCGTGAGGATTTTGCCACGCTTGAGAGGTGGGTCTCTCTTTATGTGAGTAACTGGGCTTCGTGTGATACTCTTTGTAATCATACTGTGGGTGGTTTTATTGATATGTATCCGGAGTATCTGGGTGAGCTCAAGAGGTGGGCGAAATCATCCAACAGATGGGTTAAAAGGGCTTCTGCGGTGTCTCTTATTATTCCGGCGCGTAATGGCAGGTATTTGGGGGATATTTTTGAGATTGCGGATATTCTTTTGCTTGACAAGGACGATATGGTGCAGAAGGGTTACGGATGGATGCTTAAGGCGGCGAGTCAGGCGCATCAGCAAGAGGTGTTCGAATATGTGGTTCGCAACAAGGGTGTCATGCCTCGTACGGCTCTGCGTTATGCGATTGAGAAGATGCCCAGGGAGCTCAAGGTCATCGCGATGAGCAAGTGAAACTTCACAGCGTCTTACTTGGTTACGGACAAAAGTCTTAAGGACGCTGATTTTTCTTAACGGCCTCTTAAGCCGCTTTTATACTGTGGAAAATACTGTCTCAGGGCTGTCCATCCTCAGTCACTCCGTTCCCTCCGGCTGAAATGCCCTGATCCAGTATTTTTCCACTGATTTGTCAGCGCCTTATGAGGCAAATTGACGATTCTTGTTTATGGAAAACACTCATAAAATTGCTAAAAAACCAAGGTCTTTTACGGCTTTATGTCTTCAATTGCTCCTAAATCCCTTTCGGCTGAAAATTGCCCGGCACTTTGCCGCAGTTTGTGGTATGTGCCTCAATGACAGCTGCATGCAAATCGCATTTTTTGAACATCTTTTGAAAATCCCAAAAACGCGTTTCTAGAACACCTTAAAATCAAGCATATACCTCAAACTGCGTCAAAGTCCCCCTCTTTTTCACTCACTCATCACTTTTCACTTAACCCTCTTCACTTTACCCTCACAAACTTCGCGCACTTCATTCTTTGCCTGGCATCCTTTAACTTTTCACTTTTCACTCTTCACTTATCACTTGTACGCTTCTCAATCGGCATCCTTCTGCTATTCACTTTTCACTCATCGTTAATCACTCTTTCATTTTCACATATCTCTTCTCACTCGTAAACTTCGCGCCTCTATCTTAGCTTTTGAAGCTCTATGGCGCATTTGCCTGTTTTTGAGGTAATTATTTTTCTTCCATGTTGATTAAGTGTTAATAAGTTTACCTACAAATCGTTACGGCAAGACGAAATAAGTTCTATATTTATATCACTTTGCTTGAGAGGATATTATGTGCTGTGCGGGATTTAATCAAGTTCTGCATCTTTTTCTAAGGATAGTAGCTGGATAGGGCATAGAATAGCTTTTAAAGAAGCAGGTTTTAACATCTTATATTGTCCCAGAAATTTATTCCAACCCTTTTATAAAACATGTTGACGCGGCTTTTATTTATCTATAAGTAAGTTGGGCACAATTATAAAAAAAACATATATCTAATATAAACCATAATGACAAATATTGATGTAAAAGATATCACTGAATATCAAGTTGCGATAGATACAATTCGGAAAGATTATCCTAATTGTTGGTTTCGTGGATTAACAGATAAAAAATATTTTCTAGAACCTTCTATTTATCGTAAACCTTTCAAGCCTGAATTAGAAGCAACTTTTTTAGGACAATTTAAATCACAAGCTCCTCCTTTTCTCAAAAATCTTCCAACAAATGATTGGGAATGGCTTTTCTTAATGCAACATTATGGAGTTCCGACAAGGTTAATGGATTGGACAGCCCATCCCCTAGTTGCGTTAACTTTTGCTTTAAAGGGGATAAGCAAAAAAGATGATGATGTTAAAGATTTAGTTGTTTACTGCTTAAATCCTGAGAAACTAAATGAAAGAATTACTGCAATAAATCACGACAAAAACAATCCAATTCCCTTTATTGGAAAAGACCAAGAGCATATTTTTGGTGTACGGCAAAATAAAACGAATAATTTACCAATTGCTATTATTGGGCCTCTTAATAATGACCGAGTTATTGTTCAAAAAGGAACTTTTACACTCTTCCCGTTCAAATTAGACAAGAATATTGAAGATTATGAACATGCCGATGAATTCTTAAAAAGTATTACATTAAAAACCGGTAATCTTTTTGAAATGAAAGAATCATTAGAGAATTTAGGCTTTACATATGATAGTTTATTTCCCGGACTTGATTCTATCGCTAATTCAATTGTTAAACCATATAAAAAGTAAGCAATGTTTGAAAAGATAGAATATTCACCAATTGGTAAAAGCAATATTAGAACACTATTTGAATTATTAAAATCAGACAGGATTGACAAAACGCCAGATTATCAAAGATTTGGTAAGATTTGGTCTAAGGAAAAGAAACAACTTCTAATAGATTCCATTATAAATGGATATGATATACCTAAAATTTACTTTCATTATTTGGTTTCCGCTTCAAGAGAACTTAATCAATCAAACAAACTACTAGCAATAATAGATGGTAAGCAAAGAATAGAGGCTGTTGAAGAGTTCTTAAACAACCAACTTCGAATTTCACAAGATTTTGTGCTCCTAAAAGATGAAGAAATCGATTTAAAAGGAGCAACTTTCGAACAGATAGAGCTAAAATATCCATGGATTGCCGATGATATTTTGAATTATCAATTTGATTTTGTTTTTATTGAAACAGACGAAAGAGAAAGAATTGATGAATTATTTCTTCGATTGAACGAAGGTGTTCCTTTAAATAATTCTGAAAGAAGGAAATCATATGGTGGTTTTCTAGTTCAATATGCTTTGCAAAAGATAGAAGAACTAGACTTTTTTACATTTAAAGTATCTTTTTCAAATAAAAGATTAGAACATTTTGACTTATATACTAAACTTGCTCTAATTGAGACCTCTGAAGATTTAAAGTCTTTCACTAAAACAACTTTGGATAAACTTATAAAGGATAATAAACTTCATAATGCTGAAATTCAAAATAACTTAGATAGGCTTAACCAAAATCTGAATGAACTTTCAACTCTATTTGAAGAAAGAGATGAATTACTTAGGTCAAAGTCTCTTGTCCCGTTGTATTATTTGTTTTTCATCAAAGAGGATAATGATAATGAACAAATGAAATTGGACTTCCTAAGACAATTTCATGAACGAAGAAAAACAAATCGAAAAGATTTACCATATGACAAAATCAATCAAATAATGATTGAATTTGACAGGTTAACCCAACAAGGTGCAAATCAAAAGAAGTCACTTGAAAAAAGACTTTTAATGCTTGATCGATATTATCAGATTTTCCTTAAATATGGTTCAATTACTGTTGAAACCAAAATTAGTACAGCAGGTTTGGATATGAAAAAAATGTCTTATTCGAATGATATTTAAGAAATAACTGTGCCCAACATTTTGTATAAGTAATGGCAGAGAGAGTGGTAAATATCAAAGCTTGTAACCCGCTCAAACTGCGTAGCGGTTTGACAGGAGAATACCACGCAATCTGCCACTACTCATGAAATTTACCGTTAGCGCCAATTGTGAAATCCAATTCGAATATTATAAGCAATCATACAGGTGACCATTAAAAAGAAAATGACTATGGTAGACTTTAAAAAGAAATTAGGTAAAACTCAAATTGACAAGAAAGAAAATCCACTAGAGATATATAGCTCTCTTGACAGAAGTAGTGTGACAGGACCTTTAAGACCAGCACAAAGTAGAATTTTAACTGAATGGTACAATGACCGTCAAAACGATAAAGATTTAATAATTAAACTTCATACAGGTGAAGGGAAAACGTTAATTGGACTTTTAATTTTACTTTCTAAAATAAATCAGGATAAAGGACCTTGTTTATATTTATGTCCTAATATTTACCTTGTGATGCAAGTAGCAAATGAGGCTCAAAAGTTCGGAATTCCATATTGTTTACTTGAAGCAGAAAATCAAATTCCTAACGATTTTCTCGAGGGGAAGAAAATACTCATCACACATATACAAATGTTATTTAATGGCAAATCAAAGTTTGGTTTAGGTAACAGATATATAGATATAAATAGCATAATACTAGATGATTCTCATGCTTGTATTGACGCAATAAGAAACTCATTTACCATCAGAATTAAAAGGGAACATGAGTTGTTCAACCTTCTAATATCGCTGTTTGAAGATGACTTAAAGGAGCAAGGAGAAGGAAGTTTCTTAGACATCAAAGCCAATATATACAATTCACTTTTAGCAATACCATATTGGGCTTGGATTGACAAAAAAAGTGAAGTTCTATCAGCCTTATCTGAATACAGTGAAAATATAGAACTGACGTTTGTTTGGCCAATAATTAAAAATCAATTGGAGAATTGCCAAGCATTCATTACTGCAAATGGAATCGAAATTGTACCAGTATTTATTCCTATAAATATATTCAGTTCATTTTCAGAGGCAAAACAAAGAATTTTGATGTCAGCAACTACTCAAGATGACTCATTTTTCATCAAAGGATTAAGTTTTCAGATTGAAGCAATAAAAAAGCCGTTAATAAACCCAGAACAAAATTGGTCAGGAGAGAAAATGTTATTAATACCATCATTAATAGATGAATCTCTGGATAGAGATTTAATTGTCACTTTTTTTGCAAAACCTGCTGAAAGAAAATTTGGTACAGTCGCTTTAGTATCAAGTTTTAGAAGAGCTGAACAATACATGCATATTGGAGCTGAGATTGCGAATTCACAAAATATTTTTGACTGTGTTAATTCTTTAAAAAGAGGAGATGCTGCAAAAACGCTAGTTATTGTTAACAGGTATGATGGTATTGATTTGCCAGATGATTCTTGTCGTATTTTAATAATTGATTCAATGCCATTTTTTGATTCATTAAATGATAGATATGAAGAGCAATGCCGTTCGAATAGTGATATTATTAATATAAAACTCGCACAAAAAATTGAGCAGGGCTTAGGTAGAAGTGTTAGAGGTGAAAAAGACTATAGTGCGATTCTAATCATTGGTGAAGGATTGGTAAAATTTATTAAAAGTGTCAAGACAAATAAATATTTTTCAGCCCAAACAAGAAAGCAAATTGAAATTGGACTTCAGATTGCAGAAATGGCAATAGAAGACTTGAAAGAAGATGAATCTGCAGTGAAAGTTGTTAAGTCATTGATAAATCAATCTTTAAAAAGAGATGATGGATGGAAAGAATTTTATAAAGAAGAAATGAATAAAATGGATGTTTCTACTTCAGAACTCAATGTATATAGTTTACTGCAATTAGAAAAAGAAGCCGAAGATGCAAATGTTAAAGGGGATAATGAAACCGCATGTTCCAAAATACAATACATACTTGATAAATATGTTACAGAAAACTCTGAAAAGGGTTGGTATCTACAATTGCTTGCGAGATATAAATATTTTATTAGCAAATCGGAATCTAATCGCTTACAAAAAAGTGCCTTTCTGATTAACTCACAAATGTTAAAACCGAAAGATGGGATTAGTTACAAGCGAATTGAGTTTGTTAATGAAAATAGGATTAAGAGAATTAAGGGATGGGTATCTAAATTCAATTCATATGAAGAACTCATTCTTGCAGTAGATAGTATATTAGAAAATTTTGCATTTGGAGTGAGTGCTGAAAAATTTGAAAATGCCACAATGGAAATTGGTTGCATTCTTGGCTTTATAAGTCAACGACCAGATAAGGAATTCAGAAAGGGCCCTGACAATTTGTGGTGTGGAGTAGACAATAAATATTTTCTTATAGAATGTAAAAGTGAAGTTGATGATTCACGAGAAGAAATCAATAAATACGAAGCAGGTCAAATGAATTCTCATTGTGGTTGGTTTGAAAGCATTTACGGAAAAATCTCAGTTAAAAGAATATTAATTATACCAACACGAAAACTGTCATACTTCGCAGATTTCACGCATGATGTTGAAATTATGAGTAAAAATAGATTAAACACATTAAAGAAAAACATCAAAGATTTTATGAAGGAATTTAAAATTTATAATATAAAAGAAATTAGTGACGAGAAAATTCAAAAATTAATTAATACTCATAATATAGACATTAAAAACATAGAAAATGACTATACTGAGAAATGGACAAAAAATAAATAAATGGCGCTAACACGCGGTATAAAACATTGCCGGTTTAATAGGTTATTCGAGGGTTGTAGCCCGTTTCAACTTTTGTGTAACTTGACAGGAAAGTAACCCGCAATCCCTTACCAACCATACCGCCACCGTTAGGGCACATTTTGACCTGACCCGTCCTGAAAAAAGGCTACACAAAAAGTAGCAAATATGTATCAAAACGATCAGGTAACACGGCGTTACTCAGAAGCATTTAAACTCAAGATTTTGGCCGAACTTAGTACTGGAAAGAACTTCAAAAGGAGATTGAACAACTCAAGAAAATTATTATCAAGAGAGATTCTGAACACCTGGTTTATGATTCATATCTCGAAGTAGCAGCCAAAATTCAGAAATTCGAAAATGAGACCGATAGTTTTTAAACAAAATGATTGTCAATAGATCCAATTTAATTAACAGAAAGTGTAAGTTAAATTTGAATTTCAAAAAATGGATATTATCTTTGCCGATAGAAAATTAGAAAAATATGCGAACGATTTTAGCTTAGCACAACGTAAACTTGGTAATAATCAAGCTAAACTCTTGCATAAAAGACTTAACGATTTGTATGATGCAGAAAATTTTTCGGTTTTACATGATTTACCTGGGCATCACCATCCTTTAACTGAAAACAGGAGCGGTCAATGGGGATGTAATTTAGAGCAACCAACGAGGCTAATGTATAAACCGATTGTCCCTGATGAACTTGCTCAAACAGAAGAAAAAATAGATTTAGTTCAACTTGTAGAACTTTCTGTAATTGAAATTACTGACTATCACGACAAAAAAATCAAAAGATAAAACCATGGCAACCAATCAATACATTCCAACAATTGTTTTTCATCCTGCTGAAACTCTTCGTGAAAAACTGGAAGAAATGGGTATGGGGATTAAAGAGTTTGCTTTACGAACTGGTAAGCCTGAAAAAACCATTATTGCAGTTTTAAACGAAGAAAGTTCTTTGACTCCGGAAATGGCTGTGCTTTTTGAAAATGTAACAAAAATTCCAGCCAACTTTTGGATTAATAAACAAGCCCGATATAATGAATATATTGCCCGCAAAAGGTATGCTGAGGCTATTGCCGAAGCAGAAGAATGGGCAAAAAAGTTCCCGTATGCTGAAATGGTAAAACATAATTGGATACCGCCTACTCGCAATATCGAGGGAAAAACCATAAATCTGTTGGCCTATTTTGGTGTTGCTTCACATAGGGCTTGGGAAAAATTATACATGGAGTCGAAACTTAAAGTGGCTGCTTATACTTCGCTTAAACACACGCACGAACCCCATGCGATATCCGCATGGTTGCGTAAAGGTGAGTTACAGGCAAAAGAAATTGGTGTACCTGCCTTTGATAGTAAACAGCTAAAGGCCAATATACCTGCCATGCGAAAACTCATGGTCGAACAGCCTGTAAATTTCTTTGAACAATTGCAGTTGCTTTGTTTTGAGGCAGGTGTTATATTATTATTTACCCCAAAACTTCCTAAAGTGCCGTTAAGCGGTTCTACACGGTGGATAAACGAAAATCCATTAATTCAACTTACTGCTCGTTACGGGCAAAACGACCGTTTTTGGTTTACTTTTTTCCACGAGTTAGGACATATAATTTTACATGGCAAAAAATACATCTCGCTGGAAAATATTGATTTTTCCGCTGCTGACCCAGAAAAAGAACAAGCAGCACACGATTTTGCAGTAAAGCATACCTTCTCAAAAGAACAGGAAGAAAAATTATTGAGCGAACATCCAACCTCAATTACTGCCAATGATATTGTTGACTATTCCAAAGAGTTCAACACCCATCCTGCCATGATTATTGGGCGTTTGCATCACCTTGGACTTATTCCTTTCAGCGTTGGACGTGAGTTTATTCTGTCTATTAATTTGTCATCAGACAATACAGATGAGTAAACTACAATCATAAACAACATATTATCCCGTTCTGTCTGACTATGTTTTGCAACTGCCCGATAGTGGGCAATATGATTATCTCCATGGCCAAATAATATGCTCATGTCGGAGTAGGTGGATAATCATGACGAGGGATAGGATTAGGGTGATTTTGTCATGGATTTCGATTAGGGATTTTCTGACTGATAATATCACACCAAATGTGCCGGTCATATCACTCACAAATGTACCGGGTGTATCAGTCACAAATGAGCCAGGCGTATCACCCACAAATGTACCACAATAAAGGGATGTAATCTTGAAGGACGC
>Ga0265297_10003297_pt1 | contig 29647 bp, 22 predicted proteins | sample Munlanlwell13791_FD_192502 | JGI IMG/M metagenome (GOLD analysis project Ga0265297, IMG submission 192502) | Leachate microbial communities from a municipal landfill in Southern Ontario, Canada - Leachate well 137-91 | ecosystem: Engineered > Solid waste > Landfill > Unclassified | place...
GACCTCCCCGGTCTTTGTTTGGGGTGTTTGCATAGATATTGACGGTGAGGCCCCAGTGACTGACAACTGTTTTGATTTAATTCCCGGAATTCCATACTACGTGAAGTTGCTTAAAGGAGAAATGGTTTCGGTTAAACAAACAGGCAACGATTTGATATTGAACAATTAATACCAGGAGCAAACTTTTACTATCCAATGAGAAATTCTGATTTTATACCTGATTATAACAACCTCCTTCAGGTAGTCAATAATAGTAGACCGAAGCGCTTGCCTTTATATGAACATCATATAGATGCGCCATTTATTTCAAAAGTACTGGGTGAAGATATTTCAGCAAAAGGCTTGAACCCTGCTGAACTTAATGGCTACTACCGAAAAGTCATTGGTTTCTGGAAAGATATGACCTATGATGCCTTTGATTTTGAAGCGGCTATTTGCGATATACTTCCAGGGCATGGCGCTATTTTGGGAGGAATGTCTGGCCCTATTCAAACCCGAACAGATTTCGAAAATTATCCGTGGAACGATATCCCCAAAATATTTTGGGAGACCTATACCCCGCATTTTGAGGCGATACAAAAAGCTCTTCCTCCGGGAATGAAGGCTTACGGTGGTTGCGGGTATGGGATTTTTGAAGCAAGTCAGGATTTGGTTGGGTATGAAGATTTGTGCGTGATGCAATGCCTGGACCCGGAGCTTTTTGCCGATATTTTTGTTAGAATAGGCGACTTGTGGGAAACCTTATGGCAGGGAGTAATAAAAAAGTATTCGGATATTTTCGTTTTTTTTAGGATGGGAGACGACCTTGGGCATAAAACATCCACTCTGCTAGAACCAGATATCATACGCGAACATATTTTTCCACAATACAAAAGAGTTATCGATTTAGTGCATCGTGCAAACAAAAAATTTTTGCTTCATTCCTGCGGAAATATCTTCCCGCTCATGGATGATATTATTAATTTAGGTATCGATGCCAAACACTCCAATGAAGACCAGATTGCGCCCTATTCCGAATGGGTTGACAGGTATTCGAAACGAATCGGGCTTTTTGGCGGCTTTGATCTTAATTTGTTGGTTTTGGAAAACGTTGAAACAGTTTATCGAACTATTTTGGAACAAGGAACATTATTCCGCGGGAAAGCAAGTGGATACGGTTTAGGTTCAGGAAATTCAATTCCGGGATATATTCCGGTAGATGGATTTATGGCAATGGTTGATGCTGTAAAAGAAATCAGGAGAAGGGAAGAAAACAAACATACCAGGTAATTGCAACAACATGTATATGAAGCATAACATGAAAAGACTATCCTTACATCTTTTATTATTCATTTGTTTGGGAAGCAACTATTCCGCATTTTCGCAACCTGATTTTTACAAACATTGGCAGGCGAAATGGATAACCAACAACTGGCCACCTGCCGTTGAAAATAACTGGACCTGTTTTGTCAAAGAGATAAACATTGATAACCCAACCGACAGTATAGTAACAGCACATATTGCAGTCGACTCAAAATACTGGCTGTGGATAAACGAAGAACTGGTTGTATTTGAAGGAGGGCTAAAACGTGGCCCAACGCCTGATGATACCTATTTCGATGAGATAAATATAGCGCCATTCCTGCACAAAGGAAACAATACGATTGCGGCGCTCGTGTGGTTCTGGGGAAGGGATGGCTTTTGTCACAAAAACAGCGGACAAATGGGTTTTCTTTTTGATGCACAGGCCAAAAATTTTTCGATTTTAAGCGATAGCACATGGAAATCGATGATCCACCCGGCATTTGGCAATACTTCAGACCCAATCCCCAATTTTCGTCTGCCGGAATACAACATTAAATTTTATGCAGATCTCGATATCGCCGAATGGTATAAACCCGGAACTGCCTTGCAATGGCCCGTTGCCAAGGTGGTTGGGAAAGCAGGGTGCCAGCCGTGGAACAATCTTTGGAGACGGCCCTTCCCTCAATGGGAAAACAGCGGTTTAGTGGCTTACGAAAATCATTTGGATTTTCCTTTTGTATCGGATGGAAATGCCATAAGAATGAAGCTGCCTAAAAACTATTCGATAACCCCATATTTAAAGATCGACGGAGACAAAAATGTTTTAATTGATGTGCGTACAGACAATTATAAAGGTGGCAGTGAAAACAATCTAAGAACCGAATACGTTACCAGAAATGGTATTCAGGAATTTGAAACTTATGGTTACATGAACGGGCACGAAGTTATTTATTCCATACCAAAAGGGATTAAAATACTGGACCTGAAATACAGGCGCACCTCTTTCCCGGCAAAACCTATCGGTGAGTTTAAGTCGGATAATGATGAATTGAATATTTTGTGGGAGAAGTCGTTGAATACCATGGATATAAATATGCGCGATGCCATTCAAGATCCCGACAGGGAGCGGTCGCAATGGTGGGGCGATGTTGTTATCTTACTCGGACAGATATTATGCACCTGCGATACAAACGGACATCATGCAATAACCAAGGCAATATCGAATCTGGTGGAATGGCAGAGGCCTGACAGCACATTGTATTCACCTGTCCCATCCGGCGAATGGCATGGTGAGTTGCCCACGCAAATGCTCGCATCCATTGGCAAATATGGTTTCTGGAGATATTTTTCCTATACGGGCGATACTGCTGAAATCCGGTATGTTTATCCACATGTAAAAAAATATATGGCGTTGTGGAAGATTGGAGATGATGGTTTAGTTGTTCACAGGTCCGGAGGGTGGAACTGGTACGACTGGGGCAAAGACATAGATGAAAAGGTAATTGAAAATGGCTGGTATTATTTAGCCCTGCAAAGTGCATACAATATGGCGATGCTTCTCGGAAATGAAGCCGATGCAACCAGCTATGCAAAACTGATGGTTACTATTAGACAGAGTTTCAATAAACAATTCTGGAATGGCACTTGCTACCGTTCTGCAAATTATACAGGGCAAACTGACGACCGGGCGCAGGGGCTGGCAGTTGTTGCCGGGCTGGCAGATAGGATCAAATATGAGCCGCTAAAGAAGGTTTTTCAAAAGGAATTTCATGCGGGGCCATACCTGGAAAAATATATCCTCGAAGCTCTGTTTATAATGAATGCTCCTGAAATGGCCATGCAAAGAATGAAATACCGCTATTCGAAAATGATAAGCAGCAATGTCACCACATTATGGGAAGGATGGGATATTGGATCAGCTGAATATGGGGGAGGTTCATACAATCATGGTTGGGCGGGTGGCCCGCTTACCTTAATGCATGAATACATCGCGGGTATTGCACCAACTGAAGCCGGATATAAAACTTTTTCGGTCATGCCACAAATGGGCGATCTTAAAAGTGTTCATTGCATCACTCCAACTGTAAAGGGTAACATCATCCTTGATTTAAAAAGAAACAACAAAACGTTAAGTGTCAAAATACAGGTACCCCCGAACACTACCGGGACTGTTGGAATTCCCAAAATCGGAATGGATATAAAAAGAATATATGCCAATGGCAAATTGGTGTTCAGCAAAACCAATGGCGCCAAGAACTCCAGCGAAGTAAAGTATAAAGGAGAAGATGGAAATTACTATATATTTGATATGCAAGAAGGTAAATGGCTTTTTACGGCAGAATAATTGTTTGACAATTAACATGATTTAAACTACTTTAAACAATCAGGATGAAAACAACCCCGCGCCGGGAATTTATAAAATCAGCTTCAGTTTTAGGATTGGCCCTCCCATTTTTAAATCCCAATGAGATATTTGGTCAGCAAATTGATTCATTTATTTTTCATTCGCCTTTCATGAAAGTCGCGATGCGAAAGGATTTTCCTCAGTTAATTTCTTTATGTGTTGATTCGTTGGGTAAAGGTAAGGAGATGGTGAACCCGCTTTTGATCGGAGAAAGTGTTATCAAAAAATACAAAAGTACGGTTTCAGAAAAATCAATTTCTTATCATCCTGAAAGTCAGGAAGAAGATAGTGACCCGGCCTGGAATCTTAGTTTTTCAGATAAAAGCATTCAGATCATATCTAAAAAAACAGAAGATAGTGAACCATTTAATTTCACCGTCAATCAGGAGATTAACCACACTACTGTTCTTGGTGTTATGAAAGAACGCAATAAGGTTATCCTTCCTTGTCTGATCCATCTGCCGGATATGGGAACTTTCCGGGTGACCAGTAATGTTTCCGGATTGGAATTATTTACCGATGCCCGCAGGGCAAACTCTGAAGTGAAAGGTAAACTTGAGCATAATTTTGTAAGTATTTCTTTCCCTCCGGCTTCCGATGAACATCCACTAATTACCTATCAATTAGACATAGTCAGCATTTATCCCGATGGAACAGCTAATAAAAATGACTTGATTTACGATGGGTTTAAACGGAATTTTATAAATATATTTCAGGTTAATCCCCGGCTACGGGTGTTGGCAAATAATTCATCATCCGATTCCTGTGCTTTTACTTTGTACATGTCGGCCCAACTTGCCCAACATACTCCTCGTTTGGCGGATGGGTTAAAGGCAATTTATCCGCTTGCTGTTGTCAACGTAATTGTGACTGCCATTGGTGGTGAAAATTCAGTAAAGGGAGCTGAACGTTTTGCACAAGATGTGCTAATTCACAAACCTGATTTAATCCTGATTGATTATGGGTTGAATGATCGTGGATGCGGACTTGAAAAAGCGTACACGGCATGGAATCAGATGATTAAACTGGCAAAGGATCATGGGATCAAAGTGATTCTGTTGACGCCATCGCCTGATCAAAGCGTTAATTATGCCGATGTTGCCAATGAACTGAATAAACATGCAGAGCAGATTCGGAGAATTGCTGCGGAAAACCAGGTAGGACTGGCTGATAGTTATCAAGCCTTCGAATTCCTTTATCAGGATAAAGAGCAACTCAGCAAATATATGTCACAGGTTAATCATCCAAACCAATTGGGTCATGAACTCATAGCAAACGAATTAATGAAATGGTTTTAAAAAGACAATATGTATGACTAAAGTCGGATTATTTGGAATTGGCCTTGACACCTATTGGGGGCAATTCGATGGGTTGCTCAGCAATCTGATAGCTTATCAGGAGCAAATTAAAAACAGGATAGCCGGATTTGGCATTGAGGTGGCCGATGCCGGAATGGTCGACAATCCCGCGAAAGCGCGCGAAGCTGCCGACTTTCTTAAATCGCAGGACGTTGAGATCGTTTTTCTGTTTGTATCAACGTATGCTTTATCGTCAACGGTATTGCCGGTGGCGCAGAAGCTGAAAGTCCCGGTGGTGATCCTCAATCTTCAGCCTGTGGCCGAACTGGATTATGAAGCATTCAACAAACTGTGCGACCGCGGTAAAATGACGGGCGTGTGGCTCGAACATTGCCAGGCCTGTTCGGTTCCCGAAATTGCCAGCGTGTTTAACCGTTCCGGTATAAAATATGATATCGTAACCGGATACCTCCGTGAGGAAGAGTCATGGAAAGAAATAGAAGAATACGTCCAGGCAGCCTTCGTGGCCACCCGACTCAGAACCAACCGACTCGGTATTTTGGGCCATTATTACGGCGGAATGCTGGACGTTTACACCGATCTGACCAAACAGTCGGCCGTGTTTGGCACCCACATCGAGTTGCTCGAAATGTGCGAACTGAAAAAATACCGCGATGAGACCACGGGTGCTGAAGTTCTGTCCAAAATCCAGGAATTTCATGATGCTTTTGATGTGTCCCCAGAAAGCGAAACCGCCGAGATTGAGCGTGCCGCACGCACTTCTGTGGCATTGGACAAACTGGTAAAAAACCGCAACCTGGGCTCGATGGCCTATTACTACGAAGGGGAACCTGGCAATGAGTACGAAAATATCGTGACCTCGGTAATTGCCGGAAATACTTTGCTTACAGGCAAAAATATTCCCGTTGCTGGTGAATGCGAAGTGAAAAATGCACAGGCCATGAAGATCATGGCCGAATTTGGCGCCGGAGGTTCGTTCTCCGAATTTTACCTCATGGATTTCAATGATGATGTGGTGATGCTCGGCCATGACGGACCTGCACACTTTGCCATTGCCGAAGGTCGCGTTAAACTCATCCCACTGCCAATCTACCACGGTAAACCGGGCAAAGGCCTCTCTATTCAGATGACTGTCAAGCATGGATCGGTAACTTTACTTTCGGTAGTCGAGGGCAAAAACGGACTGTTCCTGCTCGTTGCTGAGGGTGAATCCGTTCCTGGTCCAGTTCTCGAAATCGGAAATACCAATAGCCGCTACCGGTTTTCTATAGGTGCGAAGAAATTCATGAACGAATGGTCAAAACAGGGACCTGCCCACCATTGTGCAATTGGGGTAGGGCATATTGCCGGTAAAATTGAAAAACTTGGCCAGATCCTGGGAATTGAGGTGGTAAAGATTTGCTAACGATTAAATAAATTTATAATTAAACAACAAGATGAAACGTGTAGCCTTTAAAATGAAATTAAAAGCCGGTTTTGAAGATGAGTACAAAAAGCGGCACGATCAAATCTGGCCTGAACTGGCACAAGAGCTATCCAATACAGGCGTGAATGATTACTCTATCTTTTTAGATGTTGAGACCAGCACACTTTTTGCCGTTCAGAAGCTAACTGACAGTAATACCTCCGATAAGTTGCCACAAACTGAAATAGTACGCAAGTGGTGGGATTATATGTCCGGCATTATGGAAGTGAACCCGGATAACTCACCTGTTGTAATTGAATTAAAAGAGGTTTTTCACCAGTATTAACAGAAAAAATAGATTATGAGTTCAAGAGAAAGAGTATTACGCGCCTTTGGAAAAATTAAAGGTATGCCCGACAGGGTTCCGGTACAGTTTGACCTTTGTAAGCAACTGTCCGATCATTTTGGCAAAGAGTTGGGTATTCCGGTTCATTATACCGAAAATCTTTATGAAGATGTGACTTACCGCATTAGCGCTAATGAAATACGGGTTGCCTTGGGTAGCGATGTTGTGGTTACCGGTGCATCCGTTTCGGATGATTACCGTATATTGAAAGATGACAAAGGCACCTGGCTCAATGAATATCAGATGCGGATGCGCCAGGGGGATGTATATGTGGAAGTACTTGAATATCCATTGTCCCATGTTGAAACGAAGGCTGAAATTGAAGTGTACCGGTTTCCTGATCCGGATGCACCCGGCCGTTTTCGGGACGCTGAAGCATTGGTAAAAAAGTACAAAAACGACTACCTGATTATTGGAGATATAGAAGTGACGATTTTCTCATTGGCGCAGCAGTTGGTGGGCATGGAGAAACTACTGGTCGACATGATGATGGAAACTGAATATGTGATTCCATTGTTTGAAGCCTGTGCAGAGTTTCAGACCCGAATCGGCTTGCGTTTGATCGGAATAGGGGTAGATGCCATTTGGGTTGGGGATGATTTTGGCACCCAGGCCAGCCTGATTATGTCGCCGGAAACTTTTCGTGAGCAGCTAAAACCTTTCTACAAAAAGATGATCGACCGTTTCAAAGAAGCCAAGCCAGATATTATCCCTATACTTCATTGCGACGGGGCTGTGGCCGAACTTCTTGATGACATCAGGGAAATCGGGTTTGAGGTATTTAACCCGGTTCAGCCAAATGTCCCCGGGCATTTACCTCAAGAAATGAAAGAGATATTTGGCAATATATTTAGTTTTTGGGGAGCCATCGACCAACAAGACCTTCTTCCCAAAGGAAGTGATGAAGAGCTGGAACGTGACATCATTGAAAAAATCAGCATTCTGGGCAAAGATGGAGGTTACATGATTGCCCCGGCACACATTATACAAAATGATGTGTCTTCTGATCGGGTTAAACTCTTCATTAAATTGTGTAAGAAACATGGGGATATTTACAATTAGTGTGAATTCATCAAGGTATGAAGCTAAACAATAATTCAAGATCATATACGGCTGATAATTCGTTATAAACTGACTTTCCACCTCTACCTTCTTTATCGATTTCGGTATTTACTAAATCAACGATTAATCAAAAAAATTACTTTAATTTGTTTTGCATATACCGAACCTGACACATTATGCCCTCTTCTGTCCTCGATATTACAACTAAAGAGAAACAGTTCTTCCTTGATTTTCAGAGAGGGGAAAATTTTATTTTCAATTATTTCTTCGATAAATATTACCAGGGGCTCTGCGTATATGCCTTTCGTATGATAAAATCAAACTCTGAAGCTGAGGACCTGGTACAGGATTTTTTTGTGAGGATTTTGGAAAACCGAAAAAACATATTTATCGATAGAAGTGTAAAGTCCTATTTTATTCGCTCGGTACACAATCGTTGTCTTGATTATCTTGCTCATCAAAAGGTTAAAATCAATCACGAACAAATCCGTCTCAAAATGCTTAGTGAGGAAGACGTGCAGGAATATCCATTGCTCGACAGCGAACTAAAAAAACAAATAGAACTTGCCATTCAAAAACTGCCGGACGGCATTCGTGAAACTTTCATGCTGAACCGTTTTGACGGACTTAATTATCAGCAAATTGCAAAACAAGAAAATGTCTCAGTAAAAACGATCGAATACCGTATAAGCAAGGCGCTTGCCATCCTTCGAAAAGACCTCGGCGATTATCTTCTTTTTCTGCTTTTTGTAAGCAGGTTTTAATTTTGAACTTTTTTTCTGAAATTGTTTAGGGTAAACCAATACTTTACCGTCATATACACGAATAAATTCTATGGAAACACACGATCACATACCTGACTATTTGATGGCTTACCTTAAAGGTGAAGCAGATAAACAGCAAGAACAGTTGGCTGCTGAATGGCTTAAAAACGAAGAGAATGCAGAAGTATTCAGGCAATTGAAAAAGATTGACAGCCTGACTTCTGACCTTCATTTGCTACAACAATTTGAATTGCAGAAGGGGTTAAAACAAGTCAGGAGAAAATATCGGGCTAGTAAAATTACTTCAATTTCGGCTTGGGTTCAACGAATCGCTGCCTTACTTTTTATTCCTGTACTTTTGGGCGGAATTTGGTACTATCACCAGCAAAATAAACTTAGAAAAGACTTGGCCGTACTGGTGGTGACCCAGGAGATTAATACGCAACCAGGCACAAAAACGCACCTGTTTCTTCCTGACAGCACCGAAGTATGGCTGAATGCGGCCAGTAGTTTGCGATTTCCATCGGCGTTTGCCGGAAACGAACGCCGTATTGAACTTGAAGGTGAAGCCATTTTCAAAGTTTATAAAAACAAGAAGAAACCATTTATTGTTCGTACAAGCAGTATGGACATTGAAGCCGTTGGAACGGAATTTAATGTTTCGGCTTATTCAGGCGACCTGAAATTTTCGACAACCCTTGCTGAAGGAAAAGTAAAGATTACTGACCGCTTAAAATCAGATCAGGTCATGTTTATTGATCCGGGGACCCAGTTAAATTACAATACTCAGAGTAAAACTTATAAAGCTGAAAATGTAAGGGTACAAGATGTTATCGCATGGAGAGATGGACTTTTGATCTTTAATGAAACTCCTTTTTACGAAGTCGCAGCTAAGCTTGGCCGGTGGTTTAATGCAGACATCCAATTCAACGATCAATCAATTGCAAATTATCATTTTACCGGTACGTTTTCCAGCGAAAATCTTGATCAGGTAATGGATTTGTTGACCTTATCAACTCCGATTACATATTCGTGCAGTAAAAGAAAAATTCCGGATAACAGAAATTTTTCGAAGCAAGAAATAAAAATATGGAAGAAAACTAATGTGAAAACCCAATAAAGAATAGATAAAACGTAGCCTATGAATTAAAAAAACAAAAAAAACAAAAAAACAGGGCAGTTCCCCAACTGCCCTGAAGGTCAATAACCGTCTGAACACGGTTAAATTTTTAATGTATTAAATAAAAATCATTCAAACGTATGAAAAAAAAATGTAAACACCTATGGAGTGATGGAATTCATCGTTCCTGGAAAAAAATTCTAATGGTTATGAAGCTTACACTTATTCTAAGCCTTCTGCTGTTTTCTCAGGCTTTTGCTCTGAGATCCTATTCGCAACGAACCTTAATAAACCTGAAAATGGAAAATGTTACCATTAAAGAAGTGTTAAGGGAAATTGAGGATAAAAGTGAATTCTATTTTTTGTATAACAATGATCTGATCGATGTGAATCGTATGGTCAGTATTGATGTCAAAAATGAAAAGGTTCAGGATGTACTTTCTCAGTTATTCGCTGATAAAAGCATCAACTTCCTGGTTAAAGACCGGCAAATTGTATTATCGCCATTACAGAATGATACAGGAAACAATTTCGCGACGGATCAGAATATAAAATCCGTTTCCGGTAAAGTTACCGACTCCTCTGGAGGTCCTCTGCCTGGTGTTTCTGTTGTGGTTAAAGGAACTACAACTGGTGTAATTACTGATATGGATGGAAAATATATTCTTTCCAAAGTGCCTGAAAATGCAACTTTGCAGTTTTCATTTGTTGGAATGAAAACGCAAGAAATTGCTGTTGAAAGCAAAACAACAATTAATGTTACACTGGTTGAAGTTGCCATTGGAATTGACGAAGTGGTTGCAATTGGGTATGGAACACAACAAAAAAGATCTACAAGTACCGCTATTTCATCGATTGCATCTTCTCAAATGGAAAATCAGATTGGTGCAAATATCAGTCAGAAAATGACAGCTATGGTTCCTGGTGTGGTTGTTCAGCAAACGGGAGGAGTCCCTGGTCAAAGTATGAAAATACGGGTTAGGGGAACTGGATCAATCAATTCATCAAATGCTCCACTTTATGTTGTTGATGGATATCCATTAAGTGATGGAGGAACTATAAATTCAATTAATCCAAGCGATATTGAATCGATAGACATACTTAAAGATGCCGCTGCCGCAGCAATTTATGGATCAAGAGGTGGCAATGGGGTTGTACTTGTGACAACCAAAAAGGGCAAAGCCGGTAAAACACGTTTTGATTTTAATTTTTATAAAGGGGTGGACCAGGTCTCTAAGAAAGTAGATGTATTGAACTCCGAAGAATTTGCTGACTATTGTAAAGATGCATTTACTGCTGCCAACAAACCACTCCCTCCAATATTAAGTCAACCGGAGAAATGGGCCCACACTGATTGGCAGGATGCTATTTTCAGAAAGGCAAATATATCAAACTATCAACTTACTGTCTCAGGCGGTACTGAAAAAATCAGGTTTTTGCTCTCAAATGGATACTTACAGCAGGAAGGTATTGTAAAAGGAACCAGTTATCAAAGAATAACTTCAAGGTTGAATGTTGATGCCGACGTTAATAAGCACATTAAAGTAGGTGTTAATTTTAATCCTACATTTAGTAGCAACCAAGATCAACCGATTTCGGGTCATTATAATACTAATAGTAATTATCCCTTATCCTCAACTGTAACTTCTGCGTTGTTTATGCCTCCAATTGTTCCGGTACGTTTTGATAATGGGGACTACGGTCAGTTAAGCAACAAAACAATTGGGCAACATCCGGAATATAGCGGATTGTTATTTAACTTGTATAGTCCTGTCGCCGTATTGGATAATTTTAATGCCAAAACCAGAATTTTTGGCCTGCTTACTAATTTATTCCTTGAGGCTCAAATTTTCAAAGGATTAAATTTCCGTTCAAATATTGGAACGGAACTAACTAACAGGCAACAAAACACATATCGCCCGGCGACGATAACCAGTAGTGCTTTCCCGGACGTAACGCTATCGGAGCCTAATTTGGCTAGTATAAGTGCTGGACAAACGTACGGCATAAATTATAACTGGCTTTGGGAAAACACACTAAATTATAAACTGGACTTTCTAAAAGATCATTCTGTTAACGTAGTCGTTGGGTATACGGCACAGAAAAATTTTGCAGAAGGAAATAATATTGCCAGTTATGTGGATAAGGGAGTTAGTCCATTCTCTAATGATTTGGTGCCTTACATTAGTAATGCATCAGACATACGTGGAACCGCTTATAGGGGTGAATGGGCGTTAACCTCAGCTATTGCCCGCCTAAACTATTCGTATAAAGATAAATATATATTATTAGGAAGCATTAGAAATGACGCATCTTCAAAATTTGCCCCGGGCATCCGTTCTCATACTTTTCCGGCTGCTTCATTAGCATGGAGGATATCGGAAGAACCTTTTATGCAAAAGATATCCAAAACATTGAATGAGTTCAAACTGAGGGCAAGTTATGGAGAATCTGGCAATTTCAATACTCCCGGTGGGGATTATCCTTGGGCTGGTTCTTTGGGAAGAGCAGATTACGATTTTGGACTTGGTACAGGGGTCAGACAAGTAGCTTTTGCTTTGGATGGTTTTGCTAATCCGACTCTTACATGGGAAGTGAATAAGCAATCTGATATTGGATTGGAAGCGGGGCTCTTTTCAAATCGTATTTATTTAACTGCTGACGCTTACGTTAGAAAAACAACTGATCTTATTTTGACCCGGCAGTTGCCAGGCGTTGTTGGCTTCGCTACAAGTATTAATACCAACATTGGTAGTATCGAAAACAAAGGGCTGGAGTTTGGTCTTACAAGCAATAATTTAAACGGAAGATTTTCCTGGAAAACAAATTTCAATATTTCTTTCAACCGTAATCAGGTTCTTTCTTTAGGAGGCCCAAAATTTATTGCAGGGCCGGATGTTGTTATATTTTGGGCATCTTCATCCAGAATTACAGTTGGGAGGCCATTAGGCGATTACTATGGTTTTATTGCAGATGGTGTCTATATGAATCAGGCCGATGTAGATGCGAATCCTAAATATATAACCGGATCAAAACCAGGCGATACAAAATACCGCGATGTGAACAAGGATGGTACGATTAGTACAGCGGATATTACGCTCATTGGGAACAGCCAGCCTGATTTCAACTACGGGCTTACGAATAGTTTCAAATATGACAGATTTGAACTAAATATAGTTACGCAGGGAGTAAGTGGTGGGTCAATCGTAAATGGAACTAGAAGATTTCTGGATCAAGGTTATGGCTGGGCCAACGCTTCTGGTGAGGTAAGAAACCGTTGGCGTTCAGAAAGTAATCCCGGGAATGGGAAAATCCCAAGGGTTGGTTATGGCCTTTCGCAGAATTCTGCGTTTTCCTCAAGATTTTTATATAGCGCCTCTTACTTCGCAATCAGGAATGTGACACTTTCATACACTCTTCCATCAACTGTAACGAAAGACTATAAAGTTGAAAACCTGAAAATGTATCTAAGTGTACAAAATCTGGTAACTTTCAGCAAGTACACAGGTTATAACCCAGAGGTAACTATCTATGGCGAAGATGTTTCAAGAGGGTCAGTTGACCAAGGCGGATATCCTTTGCCAAGAAGTATTTCAATTGGATTAAATATTGGATTTTAAAATTGAATAATAAAACTACACAAAATATGAAAAAACTAATATTTTTTATCGTGGTGATAAATTCGTTTTTGAACATTGGTTGCAAAAAGGAATTTACAGACCTAAACCCTGTTGACCGACTTTCGGATAAGTTATATTATAAAACTGCCAATGATTTTAAACAGGCCAGTATAGCTGCCTATACAAGCTTAAGGTCAACATACTATACTTGGTGGGCTTTTAGTGAATTGACTACAGATAATGCGATTTGTCTTACCCCAGATGGCAACATGTATTTCGCATTTGACCAACTAACATTGACTCCTGATATTAATAATCTTAACCTTCTTTGGGTTGATTCCTATAAGGGAATAGGCAGGTGCAATACACTTCTTGGTCGAATAGAAAATGTTGCAATCGACGAAAATTTAAAGAAACAGTATGTTGCTGAAGCAAAATTTCTAAGGGCGCTTTTCTATTTTAATCTTGTAAGAGTATTTGGAGATGTTCCGCTGGTAGTGAAAGAAATAAATACGGTGGATGAATCCTTTACCTATTTAAGGGTTCAGGGAAAGACTGTTTATGAGCAAATTGTGCGGGATTTAAAGGATGCGGGCAGCGTATTGCCAGAAAAATATACTGTTAATACTGATATTGGAAGAGCTACAAAGGGAGCAGCTAAATCATTGCTGGGGAAGGTCTATTTAACCTTAAAGGATTATTCTAATGCATCTTTAATACTGAAGGAAGTTATTGATAATGCTTCGGTTTATGGATATAAATTGTTGCCTGACTATGCCTCTATTTTCGATCCAAAAAATGGGAATAATGCGGAAATTGTTTTTTCCGTTCAATATTCTGCCGATGGGAATCTTGGGAGTCCATGGGCAAATACATTCATACCACAAAAATCAGGCAATACAATAACCCCTTCAGGCTCGGAAAATGATTATAATTTAGTCTCCAATGATTTATATAATGCGTTCGAAATTGGAGATTTACGTAAAGCGGTTTGTGCTGCAACTTTCATTAGTGGAGGAGTTACTTATTATTATACCAGAAAATATTTAGATAATAATCCAACCCGTGGAAATTTTGATAATGATTGGATCGTAATCAGATATGCAGATGTTAAATTAATGTATGCTGAAGCACTAAATGAAACCAATCTACCAGGAGCTTCACAACAATTAAATGAAATTAGGGCAAGAGCCGGGTTAAATGTGACAACAGCTACCACACAATCAGACATGAGGTTGGCAATAGAAAAGGAAAGGCGAATGGAATTAAACCTTGAAGGGCATCGCTGGTTTGATTTAACGAGAACAGATAGGGCAATTACTGTATTAAATGCTTATTTTACAGCTAACGGCATTATTACAACAAATGGTTCACCGGTAACGCTTACCACAAACAAGCTTTTGTTCCCTATTCCATTTAATCAAATAGCAATAAATCCAGCAATAACACAGAATCCTGGATATTGATTGTGATAGTTTTAATTAGGCCTTTTATTTATTGAGAGTAATTTTCAATAAATAAAGGGCCTATTAAATAATACCATTTAATATATACATTTTCAATTAGCAGCTTTATTAAATCTGAAATTGTTTAAAATCCGTATTAGACGATTTAATTAGTATATTATGTATTCAAGATATAGTTTCCTTATTATTTTTTTTCTATTTATTTTAGACTTGGAAATTCGTAATGAAAAGTCTTATCTATTTAATTTTTCACTCAAACAGAGTATTATTTATAAGATGCTTAGGTTTGTTCTGATTAGTTTTATCCTATGCCTCCTGAATTTAGTACCACTCAGCGCGCAAGAAACAGCAAACGAACCAATCAAGATGAAGCAGCTCTTTTCATTTTGCATTGGAGAAAAAAGCGGATCAACATATATTTGGGGAACAGGGATTACTATTCCCGCCACCTATTTCAATGAATTATTGCCTGCGGTTTTTATTCGTAAAATGGTGTTTTCTGAATGCCAGAGAACAGATAGTGAATTTAAGTGGGTTTTTACCGGACGGGATGGGGGCATTACAGTTGTGATAAATAAAGATTCGGTTGTTTTGCAGCAACGATACTATAATTCATTTGGATTTAACAGTCAGCAGGGCAACGTGATTAAGGCTGCAAGATATCCCCAGCAAATTTTTACAAGAGATGCTATAAGATACTGCGGTGTTCTTTCATCCATTGCAGTTTCTGTAACTCATGATCTTAATCTTTCCGTTTTGATCAATGATTCATTGGCTATCCGACAAATTACCCAGATTGATGTTAGTCGCCATCAATTGCAGTTTACAGGTGCAAAAGGAAATTTTTGCGGTAAGGTTTTAGCCCCGGAAACAGTTAATTCTAAAATTACCATAAACAAAAACACTACCTATCAAACAATATTGGGTTTTGGCGGCATTACATCGCCCGTGGCATATCATATGCTGAGCGAAGAAGGCAAAAAGCAGTGGTGGAATTACCTGACCGAATACAATCTTTTGATTCAACGTGAGTATCCGAACGGTGAAAAACTAAAGCCTGATTATTGTAATTGGGATAATTTGGCAGATGCTACCCCTCATTACTATGGCGATAATTTTCCCAATGGGGAAATCTCCGACTTTTCATATAACAAGCAAATTCAACAAAAAGGGGGGACCGTAATATTCGAATTCTGGCAGTTACCACCTTGGGCAGTGGATTCGACTGAAAAAAAATATGGCCAATGGAAGTTGCCCACCCGGTTCCCGCTCTATCAAAAATATGTTGAAGCAGTTGTCAATTATTGCAAAACATCGTTAAAGCAAACCGGTTCGGCACCAGGCATAGTGGGTATTCAAAACGAAATAATGCAGCCGGATGAGGTGTGGCAGAAAATGACACTATCGCTCAGGGAAGGTTTGGATAAAGCAGGATTTGGAACAATAAAAATCCATTCGCAAAACGCCTCCTTTCTCCTCGAAGGAATAACATCGGCAAAAGCTTTCTCAGAAAAAAAAGAAGTTTGGGATGCGTTGGATTATACCTCATCTAACCTGTACGATTATCAGAATTTTTTTACCAATCCCGATGGTTTCGATAAACGCATCGAAGAGTGGAAAACTGTTATTGCGGGGAAAAGCAACAAGCCTTTTTTAGCCCTTGAAATGAGTGTTAATGATGGCAGGTATCAATCAGGAAGTTATAAAACTGCCTTTTTGATGGGCGAATTGTATCATAAAAATCTGGTGTTGATGAATGCCTCAGCACTGGGGTACTGTTGGTTGTTAATAAACAATGTTCAGGGAAGTTTTAGTGAGTCCAGGTCATTATTTACCATTGATGAAAGCAATAATTTCATACCTGTCCCATCGTCTTATCAGTTGAGGATTTTTGGTTGTTTTAGTCGGCATATCCTGAAAGGGATGAAAAGAATAGATATCAATTCAGATAATCTTGATTTGTTAGTTTCAGGATATTCAAATGGGAAAAATAATACGTTGATCCTGATAAACAAAGGAATCGTGCCACAGCAAATTAATTTAAACTGCGAAGGATTCAAAGTCAATAAAATGGAAATTGCGAGTATGTACCAGGAAAATAAAGAAGTTGATATTCCCAATCTCAAAACACTGGTTATCGAACCCGGAATGCTGGTAACATTGTTCCAAAAATGATTAATTGCAACAATGTTATTCGGTAAATGACTGTATATTAAATATTAAATCAAAACTATCAATGAACAATACAATTATGAGACACAACCTTAGTCATACGTTTTTAATATTAATTCTATTCATGCTTTCAGTTTTTAATAGAGTTGAAGGCCAGCAAACCGTTAAGTTAGCATCCTATCGTTTTGCAGGGGATAAGAAGGACGATAGCATGTGGAGCGGGATTTACACTGCCAAATCAGGGAAAATATATATCGGATTGTGCACCCATGCTGATGCGGCTAATTTTTATGAATTCGACCCGTCCACAGAAAAGATGGAGCATATAGCTGACTTGACTATTTTTAAAGGGGAACGGGGAGAAGGTATCCGAACAAGCGGGAAAATACACACCGTATTTGTGGAAGATAAAGAGGGCAACATCTATTTTGGCGATTTCTGTGAAGACAATGACCCCGAATGCATTGACCCCTCAAGTTACAGGGGGGCGCACTGGTTTAAGTACGACCCTGTTGTGAAGAAACTAACCAATATGGGGCTTATCAGTAAAAATTCCGGATTACTTGGCATCGCCATTGACCAGGAACGCAGGCGTTTGTATGGTCTTGCCGAAGATGGGCATTTGTACATGTTCGATTTAGATCGAAAAATTACTTTAGATAAAGGCAGGGTTGACGACTGGGATATTTGCCGGACCATTGTGGCCGACGATAAGGGAAACGTTTATGGCTCGTTCCCGGTCAACCGTATCTGGAAGTACAATCCTGAGACCGACAGGACCGACGACCTCGAAAATGTTCGCGTACCTAACGACCCGCGTGTACCACCCCGTACCATGTCAAATCCTCAAATCGACAGAAAATATTTATGGAGGATACTTAAATGGAAAGCCGAAGAGAGGGTTTTTTACGGGATCACAAATTCCGACAGCCGGTTGTTCAAATTTGATCCATTTAAAGGGCCCGAAGGGACAATCACACCCATGTCGTTAATGTGTGCCGACCGCTACCTGAACGGCGATCCAAAGAAAATACCGATTGCCACATTGGCATTCACCCTCGCACCCAATAATAAAATTTATTTCGCGCCTGTTACCTCTGTTGGTTTTGACTATTCCGCAGAATCGTGGGACGTAATAAACGAAAGGGAATTTACTTCAAAGGTAACCAAGGCTAAACTAATCCCACTTTCGGTTTTGGTTGAATATGATGTTTCGACCGGGACAAGGAGGGAATTGGGGGCCATGGAAACTGAAGATGGCCGGAAAATCTATGGATTGGGAGGTGCCGTTTATAGCCCAATTGACAATAAACTCTACTTTGCCGGGGCGGTTGAAGAAAAGGACACTAAATACATTGCAGGTAAAATTGATTTGACCCTTAACTATTCGATGGAACTTTTTAGTATTCCACTTCCAAAGTAATCATTAAATATTTGAATGAAATAAAATAAAATTAGATACAGATGAAAAGTATTATTAGCATCCTATTTTTAACCCTTACAATATGCGCTTCTGCACAAAAATGGGTAAGTCCCAATTATAGTAACCAATACCTTGATTACAGGGATATGGGATATCCGGGGGTAAGCGAAATACCCCCGGATGATAGCCGGATTTCTGCACTGTTGGCTGATCAAGGCAAATATGTATATGGCGCCACAAGCGGGAAGCAATCTTACCTTTTTTTATTCGACAAATATGTTAATAAAGTAAGGCCATTGGGAAAAATCCCTAATGCATCAGGGGTTTATCATACGATGGTTTCAGATAAAGAAGGAAATATTTACATAGGGACCGGACTTAATTTACTGGATGAGATCCCGTTGACCAAAGATTTCCCGGGAGGGCACAGGCAAATAGAAACCCAGTTGTGGAACGATATCTTAAATTATCATTCGGGTTTTAGTGGAGGGCGAATCTTAAAGTACAACACAAAAAACGATGAGAAAGTTTTTTTGCCGGATGACAATGCAGTCGTCGAAGATTTAGGCATGGTTAGGACAAAAAATTCGGTTTATGCCCTAACCATCGACAAAAGCAAAGATCTACTTTATGGGGTGACCTATCCTGAAGCCCATTTTTTTAAGTTCGATATCAAAGCAAAAAAAACTACCGATTACGGCCGGATGTTGGATACTCTGGTCTGTTCAGGCCCGGAACATTCATGGAGAAGCGTTCCTCGTGCATTGCTATGCCTGAAAGATGGCAAGGTGCTAACGGCGGGCAATGACGGATTGATTGTACTGTTTAACCCTGCTACCGAAAAGTTTGAAAAAACAGATTTAAGAATTCCGGGTGAATACTGGGAATCGTGGAATTACATTGGATACCCGGTTGTAGAGCAATTAATTGAAGGTGATAATGACATCATATATGGATCAACCAGCGATGGGTTTATTTTCAAGATAGATTTAGAACGCAATGTACTTATCGACCTGGGCAAACCAAGATTGGCCAGACGGGTAAGAGGACTAGGTTTAGGCAAGGATAATAATTTATATATGGTTTGCGGCGAACTGGGCCAGCCCTGCAAACTATTCTCCTATAACACAAATGGTTTGGAAGGGTTTAAAAACTGGGGTTATATATCAGTTGACCGTAGCCCGTATTACGAAAAAAGGGCTTATCAGTTCGATGCGTTGGCAATTAGCGATGAGGGTTCTGTTTTTATTGGCGAAAGCGACAGGAGGGGAAAGTTATTTATTTTTATTCCTGGTGCCCAAATATTCAAGGGAGAACTTAATCCGAAAAATCCAAGATAACAATTTATTTGCAAATGGTTTGAATAGTACCTGCAACTTGTTCCGATATGACGAAGGCACCTTTACTAAATTGTCAAAAAGGTAAAACTTTAAATCATTTTAGGCATTGATTCGCCTGGATACAAATCGTAACATTGAAACCAGAAAATAATTCAGGTACCATATAAACTGCAAATATGATATGTTGCCGAATTATACATTAACCAAGTCCACTGATTAGTAGTCTGTAGAAAATTAAACTTTGTTCAGCAACAAGCTTTGCTTTATATTATAATTCACATACCTATTCGGAACAAGAATGCATAATGTAAAATGACAACAACACGACGAAACTTTTTAAAGTCAGCCTCCATTGCCGGAGTACTAACTACTTTTTTGAGCCCTGTCAGTACTTATGGAAGTATGAGGGAAGAATCTGGAAAAACACATGTTCTGGAAACGGAAGAAAAGGATGAGTATCTGGCAGGGATTAAGGCAGAATTAATCAAAGAATGGCCCAACAACAGAACGGTCAATTTAGTTTTCCATGGACATTCCGTGCCGTCAGGATATTTTAGAACACCTGATGTCGAAACGTTTCAATCCTATCCTTTCCTTTTGTTGAAAGAACTTAAGAAAATATATCCTTTTGCGGTAATCAATGTAATTCTGACTTGTATTGGTGGAGAAAATTCAGAACAGGGAGCTAAGCGGTTTAAAAAGCAGGTATTAAATCATAGACCGGATGTTTTGTTTGTTGATTATGCATTAAATGACAGGCGTATTAGTATAGAAGCTTCGCACAAAGCAATGGAATACATGATCAAAGAAGGGCTGAAGAAAAAAATGAAGATTATTTTACTGACCTCTACACCCGACCAGAAAGTCGATATTAAGGATAAGGAAACCGATCTACAAAAACTTAACAACCAGTTGATTGATTTAGCAAAAAAATATCAAATTGGGTTGGTTGACAATTATGCTGCTTTTCAAAAACTGGTTTCGTCCGGAGAAAAAATTGCTGATTATATGTCGCAGGTAAACCATCCGAATGAAAAGGGACATCAGGTAGTTGCCAATGGAATAATGAAATATTTTTGACCATACTTAGATTCAAAAAGCATGAAAAAAGTAATTGCGATTTTTCTGTTCCTGGTGGCTGAGCTGAGTGTTTTTGCCCAGTCAACCAAAATTATACCTTATCCGAATAATGTAAAAGAGTTGGAAGGGGTGTTTACCATTAACAAGCAGACCTCAATTCAGTATGACTTGTTCAACGATACACTAAAAAGGAGTGTATCATTCTTCCGGGAAGCGATTCAAACCCAATCTGGTTTCCGGTTACCGGTAATTGCAAACTCTTCCAAATTAACAAATAGTGTTATTTTCAGGATCGTTAATGTTGATTCACTTGGGAAAGAGGGGTACATCCTAAAAATACAACCAAATCAAATAGAAGTTTCTGCGAATACCCAAAACGGCATTTTTTATGCTGTCCAGAGTTTGGTCCAGCTTCTTCCATGGGAGAGTAAACCCCAAAATATAATTTCATTGGCTTGTAAAGAAATAGCCGATTCTCCTCGATTTCCATGGAGGGGCATGATGCTGGATTGCAGCCGCTACTTTTTTCCAACCGGGTTCATCAAAAAGCTACTTGATAACCTTGCCTTGCATAAGATCAACACTTTTCACTGGCATTTAACTGATGACCCTGGGTGGCGCATTGAAATTAAAGCATTCCCTGAACTGACGAACAAGGGGGCCTACCGGAAAGAGACAGTGGTAGATTCTCGTACCGGTTCCCTTCTCAAGTTCGATGGCAAACGATATGGCGGATTTTATACACAGCAAGAGTTAAAGGAGATCGTAAAGTATGCTGCCGATAGGTTTATTACAATTGTCCCTGAAATTGAAATGCCCGGGCATGCGCAGGCGGCAATTGCTTCTTATCCATGGCTGGGGAGCACTGATGTGCCCACAGAAGTTGCTACCTCTTGGGGAGTAAAACCTTATTTGTATAACCCTTTCGATACCACTTTCTATTTTCTCGAAAAAGTGCTGACCGAGGTATTCGAGCTTTTCCCTGGCGAATATGTACACATTGGAGGGGACGAGGCCATTAAAGACCAATGGATTGCCAACCCAAAAATTCAGGAGAAAATAAGGGTGTTAGGGTTGAAGAATGAGCATGAATTACAGAGTTGGTTTATCAGACGGGTTCAACAATTTGCCCAGTCCAGGGGGAAGAAGATTATTGGATGGGATGAAATAACCGAGGGTGGGACACCAAAAGATGCGGCCATTATGTATTGGAGAAGCGATCACCCAGAACCGCTTGTTGAAGCTGTTAAAGGAAACCATCCAGTAGTGGTTACCCCAACTGAATTTTGTTATTTTGACTATTACCAGGCTCTCCCTTCAAAGGAACCTCTTGCAATAGGTGGATACCTGACTTTGGATAAGGTATATTCCTTTGAACCAATTCCTTCGTTTTGTTCCAAAGAGCAGGCAAAGCAGATCATGGGAACACAGGCCAATCTATGGACTGAATTCATTTCAACTCCTGAATATGCTGAATATATGCTATTCCCCCGTTTGGCAGCTTTAGCCGAAGTTGCCTGGACCTACAAGGAAAGGAAAGATTATACCGGTTTTACAAAACGGTTAAATTCACTATTGAATATTTACAAGGCAAAAGGTATTAAATATTGCGGAGAACTGTTGCCTTGCGCCAATTAGATATTTGTAAATTACTCCGATTGATTTGATCGGGAGATATTGCTGGTAAGAGGACGGAAAGCAGAGAAATATTAAATCGATTAACAGGTCTTTGAACTCTCTGGCTTTCCCTGGTATACCTCTGGAGATGAGATATAAGCTTCCGTGTGCTCTCCTGAAATGGTGGAATAGTTTTTCATCAGGATTAAACGGTGTCTGTGTTTCGAATGATTGAATTGTTTGCTCTCAGTCCAAACGCACGTAAAAAAAGATTCAAAGAACTATTGATTTACGGCAGAATTTCCTCTTATTTTTTCAAACTATTGAGAATTTGACTTCAACAAAAGTCTATATTCAGAAGGGGTTTTTCCAGTTTTGCTTTTAAAGATGCGACTGAAATAATCGATTGAATTGAATTCCAGCTGGTAAGATATTTCCTTGATACTCAAATCGCTGTTGCAGAGTAACTCTTTCGCATGCTGTATCCTTAGCGAAATGTGATATTGAACCGGAGATAATCCGGTGTATTTCTTAAACTTCTGACGAAAGTTGGAATATCCTGTATTTAAATCGCTTGCAAGTGATACCATATTCAAATTTCGTCCAATATGATCACGAATGATCAGACAGGACTTCCTGATGATTTTTTCGATATCTTTTCCTTCAAAATCTTCATTCTTTTTGATGGACATGATTACACCAAGAATGGTATAAACAAGACCTGCGCAAATTTGCTGATAGCCAGGTTTCTCTGATTGTACCAGGTTCTGAATTTCGTGGAAAAGCGTATGTAGCTCCTCCCTAAATCCGACATGAATAATTGGGTTCTGGCCGAGGAAAAAATCGTTCTCAAATATTCGTGTCGCAAAATCCCCGTTAAAACCAACAAAATGTTCACTCCATCCCTTCTTCAATGGGCGGTATCGATGCCATACACCAGGGTAAAGCAAAATAATTGACCCTTCGGGTATACGGAATATTCCATTTGCTGTCTCAATAATTCCGTCTCCTTTTGTGATATAATTTAATTGGTACTCTCTTAGGATTCGTCCCTTCCTCCAATTAAACATATAACCTGACGGATGTCCAACAGGCGGGTAATTTGTTGTATTGGAAATAGTTGCACTCCCTGCGACATTGATAAACAATCCCCACTGGATATCGTCACTGCTTTTCGTTGTGTATTTAAAATGATCTGTCATTTTATGTCATTTTATGCAAATCTATTAGCAAAATGTGAATTATTTGCATATCAATCATCAATAATTTTAAAAAATAGATATAAACCAATTTACTAAACAAACTATGAATGCACTCTTAGGCATAATTTTTCATTCGATCGGAGGTTTTGCTTCGGGCAGTTTCTACATGCCATTCAAGAAAGTAAAGGGATGGGCATGGGAAAGTTACTGGATTATTGGCGGACTATTCTCGTGGATGATCGTTCCTCCGGTGGCCGCTTATCTCACGGTGCCCGGCTTTGCATCAATCATCTATGCTTCATCAGGACAAATCTTGGCGATCACCTATTTGATGGGATTAATGTGGGGTATTGGAGGACTGACTTACGGTTTAGGCGTTCGGTACCTGGGAATGTCGTTGGGGAATTCAGTGATTCTGGGATTTTGCTCAGCATTTGGAGCATTGGTACCGTCCATCTATTATTCAATTGTCCCAACGATCGGTAAGGTGTCGATCATTGATATGATTAGTCATCAGGGTGGACAGCTTGTATTGCTAGGTGTCGCACTCTGCCTTACAGGGATTGCAATTTCGGGGAAAGCGGGTTTGATGAAAGAGCGGGAACTGACCCCTGAACAAAGTAAATCGAGCGTGGCGGAGTTCAGTTTGGTTAAGGGTTTAATCATCGCCACTGTCTCAGGTATCCTCAGTTCATTTTTCAATTTTGGTATTGAAGCAGGAAAGCCAATGGCAGCAGAGGCTGTTAAAGCCGGATTCAATCCTCTCTTCCAGAACAATGTAACTTTTGTGGTTATTCTATGGGGAGGACTTACGACCAATCTGATATGGACTACCATTCTGAATATCAAAAACAGATCGTACAGCAACTTTGTTGACAAATCCAAACCACTGTTTAACAACTACTTTTTTGCAGCATTGGCAGGGACGACCTGGTTCATGCAATTCTTTTTCTATGGCATGGGTGAAAGTAAGTTGGGCAATGGCGCCAGTTCCTGGATCCTTCATATGTCGACAATTATTCTTACGGCTAACATGTGGGGATTGTACAACAAAGAGTGGAAAGGGGTTTCCTCCAAGACCTTTCAAACATTTGTAGTTGGAATATCCATCATTTTACTTTCAGTTTTTGTTGTTGGAATCGGCAATTCAATTTGATCAATAACTTCACAAAATGGACAAAGATAGATTAGAACAGGCTTACCATATTGCCAAAGGCCAATACGCCCAACTGGGTGTCGATACGGATGTTGCCATCCGAAAGATGGAAGAGATCAAAATCAGCCTTCACTGTTGGCAAACAGATGATGTGGGTGGTTTTGAAACTCCCGATGCCACTTTATCAGGTGGTGGAATCCAGGCAACTGGCAATTATCCTGGTAAAGCAACAAATATTGCAGAAGTCCGTCAGGATCTCGAAAAAGTACTGTCAATTCTTCCCGGTCAACAACGAATTAACCTGCATGCCATCTATGGCGATTTTAAAGGGGAACTTGTAGACCGTGATCAGATCGAGGTAAAGCACTTTCAGGGCTGGATCGACTGGTGCAAATCATTGAAAATTGGAATGGATTTCAACGCCTCCTGCTTTTCTCATCCCAAAGCTGCAGATGGATTTACCTTGTCAAGTAAAAATGAAGAAAACCGTGCTTTTTGGGTCGAACACCTGAAACGCTGCAGGGCCATATCGGCTGAGATTGGCAAACAACTGGGATCTCCTTGCGTTCACAACACCTGGATTCCTGATGGATCGAAAGATACGCCAATCGATCGCAATGGTCACCGTTTGTTGTTGAAAAAATCGCTGGATGAAGCCATGGCTGTACAATATTCGAAGGAGCAGATGAAAGATGCAGTGGAAAGTAAACTTTTTGGCATCGGTGCCGAATCTATGACAGTAGGTTCACATGATTTTTATCTCGGATATGCCATAGCCAACCAGATTTTAATCTGTCTCGACAATGGTCATTTCCACCCCACAGAGCAGGTTGGGGATAAAATTTCGTCCTGTTTGCAGTTTCTCGACGAGGTACTCTTGCACGTTACGCGTCCAATTCGTTGGGATTCAGACCATGTTGTTATTTTGAATGAAGATTTACAGCTAATTGCTTCAGAGATCGTTCGCAACAATTTTCAGAAAAGGGTAAATGTTGGTCTTGATTTCTTTGATGCATCAATCAATCGAATTGGCGCTTATGTCGTAGGAACAAGAGCAACACAAAAAGCCTTCCTGATTGCTTTACTCGAACCAACTGCAAAATTGGTCGAAATGGAAGGAAAGGGTCAGAATTTTGAAAGATTGGCTATTCTGGAGGAATTGAAAACTATGCCTTTCGGAGCAGTTTGGGACTATTACTGCTTAAAGGAAGAGGTTCCTGTTGGAACAGATTACATCAAAGTAATACAAGATTACGAAAAAGAGGTATTGTCAAGAAGGACCTTAATAAATTTATAGGAGATGAGAAATTATGGACAGACTGAATATTTCCTTAATGCATCCCCGGGATCAAATCACAAAAATAATTAGTAGAATTTACCAAAATGGGATGACTACTACATCCGGAGGAAATGTATCCATTATTGACGACAATGGCGATATTTGGATTACTCCTTCCGGAATAGACAAAGGTAGCCTTCGGCCTGAAGATATTAACTGTGTGAAATCGGACGGAACAATTATTGGGCCTCATAAACCATCTTCGGAGTTTCCATTCCACATTGCTATCTATAAAATCCGGCCGGATTTAAAAGCAATTATTCATGCTCACCCGCCAGCCCTTGTTTCATTTAGTATTGCCAGGGTAATACCTGATACAAATGTAATTCCTCAGGCAAAATATGTTTGTGGTCCTATTGGTTATGCGGAGTATGCATTGCCGGGTAGCGAGGAGCTTGGCAAGAAAATTGCAGATGTCTTTGCCAAGGATTATAGTGCTGTAATAATGGAAAACCATGGAACCGTAGTTGGTGGAACAGATATGAAAGATGCCTATCAACGTTTTGAAACACTTGAATTCTGCGCCCGCACGATTATTAATGCCAAAACGATCGGTAAAGTAAACACACTGACCGACGACCAAATTGATGAGTTCGAAGCACAAATACCAGTTCTGCTTCCTCAGATGAGTGATGTTGAGCATCCTTCAGATGAACGCGAAAAAAGGAAGGAGATTACAAAAATTGTACGAAGGGCATGTGATCAGGGATTGATGATCAGTTCGTATGGCACTGTTTCTGTCAGGTGGAGAAATGATGATTTTCTGATTACCCCCACGAATGTGCTTCGTTGGAATATAACGCTGGATGACATTGTTCAGATAAAAGGAGGGAAACGAGAGCCCGGTAAAATCCCTAGTCGCTCAGTTTGGTTGCATCAGGAAATTTACAAGCGTAATCCACATATCAACTCCATTATTCTTACACAATCACCTTACCTTATGGCTTTTGGTGTGACAGGCGAAAAGTTTGATGTACGGACCATTCCGGAAAGTTGGATATTCCTTCAGGATGTACACAATGTCCCATTTGGCAGCCAGTTCAAAGGCAGTGATATCATTCTTGGCATGATTTCAAAGAACACACCTGCTGTAATCGTTGAGAATGACTCTGTAATTGTAACGGGCGATAGGTTATTGCAGACTTTCGACAGACTGGAAGTTGCAGAATTTAGTGCAAAATCACTGACGATGGGAGCTATGGTGGGAGAATTGGAGCCAATTGGTGAAACTGAAATTGAGGAATTAAGAAAGAAATTTCTTAATTGAAAAGTTCTAAGCCTATTGATCCTGATAAGTTTGATTAGAATTCTTAATTGCGTGTCAGCAAATTATTAATTAAATTTGAGTGATCAATCCAGTCTAATTGCCGTTGATTAGCATTAAGAAAATGATATGACGCAGAAAACTACTTCCACAGAAACAGGCACCTCGATCTTACTCCAAACCAATTCAGCCGCTGTACGCATCTGGCACTGGCTTACTTTTTTGGTGGTAACTGCTCTTATCGTAACTGTATTAATGGCCTCTACTGTTCTGGAGCCAAAAGAAAACATCCCAGTGGTTCAAAACATCCTGAAAGACAAAGGAGTTGTCGTCAGCAATGACCAAACCTTTGCTGTGACGCACATGTACGATGATAAAATGTGGGGACTTCACGAAATATTGGGATATGCATTGGCTTTCTTGTTTCTTTCCAGAATTGCAGTTGGGTTAACACAACCGAAAGAGGAGCGAATCAGTTTTCGCCTGAAAAAAGCGCGCATGGAGCTCAAACAAACCGTTTCTGACAGAAAAGAGTGGAAACATTACCTGATCGTGAAAGCAAGCTATTCGCTCTTTTATTTACTGCTGTTCGCTATGGTAACCACAGGACTGACCATCGCTTTTGGTAAGGATTTGGGATTGACCGGACCCACCAGACATACTATCAAAGAGGTACATGGCTTTATCCAATATTTGATTTATGCCTTTTTATTCTTCCATTTGGCTGGCGTTATCCGCGCCGAACTGAGAATTGCCAAAGGTATTGTCTCAGGGATGATCAATGGAGGAGCATAAAACAATCACTCAGAAAATATATACCTATTCGTAAAGATATTTCTTATCCAAATAGTTGATTATCTTTTTATCCAGTGTCCAAAGTAATGAGTTAGTTTTGATTGTTGCGTAAATCAGGCAAGCATCAATCAAGCCAATACCTTTTGAAATAAGCTTGTTTTCATACGAATATTCACCTGCCTTTTCAAATAAATCCTTAATCTCAATTTTTGGCACATATCTAATATGCTCTCTGATAAAATTTATCTCATTTTGATTTAGAGCTCCCTGCAAAATTTCACCAACAATCGGATCAATTATTTTGATGCTTAAAACATCCAAATAGTTCTGTACTTCCTGATAATATGGATCATTACGTTTAAAATATTCGAACCAGACAGAAGAGTCAACAATTATATCCATTATTGTCTGTTTATATCTCTGATTTCTTGCGCTGTATGCTTAAATTGCAAGGGATTTTTATTTATTGTTTCGCCCATTGCTTTCAACTTCTGAAGTGAAACATAATTATTCAGGGCAATGATCATCGCATCAGTGATATTTTTAGCATTTGACAGAAGTTGGGCCTCTCTGACAAGTTCATCAGGAATTATTGCTGTAACTTTCATACGTTTTATAAATTTCTTAGGTGCTTTTTACAATCACAAATATACGATAACTCATCGTATATTCAAAGGTATTACCTGCTATTGATTCGATTAATTATAATGGTGCTATTGATTCACGAAAAAATATCTGATCCTACAGGCAGCACCTTTGCTTTGTGGGTTCTTTTCATCCAAAACCCTTAACTTAAGCAGGTGTTTGCCGGGTTGTAACCCATAGGCCAAAGTATAAAACCAAGGCAGGTGCAGTTGGGCGCTCCACGCTGTAAACAGATCCTGTTTTTGCCAGGCTCCTTTGTCTATCCGGTATTCGACGATGCCTGCATCCGGCCCGGCAGCGACGGCTATCCCAACAGCATTCCCTTCGAAACTATAATTCAGTATCCCGCCTGGTGCTTCTGCAACCAGCATCGGAACATTCACAAAATCAGGACGTGTTCCGGTCTTGTCGGATGGAATCCAATTAGTTTCAACCCGCCATCCTTTGGCAGGTTGAACCCCAACGGCAGGCGTCAGCTTCCCTTTGTCGTAGCATCCATCAGACAACTTACCAGGAAGCGGGTAGGCTGTCAGTTTATCGTCTTCCGCAACAAATCCGCTCCAGCAAAAATCCAGAAACGATTTCATCGATTGATAATAAATATGCTGTCCAAAAGGGGAAGGATGCAGGTTCTTGAAATCCTTTTCCCAGCTGAACTCACCGTTGTCAATCCGTTCTGTTACCTCTTTGGCCAGGTTGATGGAAGGGATTCCATAGTGGGTAGCCACCTTCTCATGGTTCACAATCTCCTCGGGAAAGATCCA
>Ga0265297_10003298_pt1 | contig 29635 bp, 27 predicted proteins | sample Munlanlwell13791_FD_192502 | JGI IMG/M metagenome (GOLD analysis project Ga0265297, IMG submission 192502) | Leachate microbial communities from a municipal landfill in Southern Ontario, Canada - Leachate well 137-91 | ecosystem: Engineered > Solid waste > Landfill > Unclassified | place...
ATATCTTGAGTTCCATTTCCATGATGAAGATCAATATCAAAAATAGCTACTTTTTTTGCCCCCTTATCACGTAAATATTCAGCTGCAATGGCCGCATTATTTAAGTAACACATTCCTCCGGCCATAGCCACTTCAGCATGGTGTCCAGGCGGTCGGTTCAAGGCGTATACCAAGGCTTCACCCTCTTTAATTAATTGTGCCCCAGCTACTGCTACTCCGGCCGAATCAATCGCTGCCTCATTAGTTCCTTTCATTATCGGAGTGTAGGTGTCAAAAACATATAAACCCCGCCGTGAAATAGGATTTGATGCCAATCCATAATCAACATACGGATGAACTGATGGATATATTGCTGCGTTTGGATTACCGGTTCTGTCGGCAATTTTTTGAGCTGAATTAGAAGTTTCTCTTAAAAATTTTATATATTCACTGTCATGAATTCTGGCCACAAAAGGTAATGCCTCATCAATTCTTGATATTTGAATGTCAGCTATTCCTGACTTTTTAAGTGACTCCAAAATTTTAGTTACTCTTAAAACTGAATCATTATTTGCTCTCGGCTCACAATTAAAATACTCATATTGAGGGTCGTGTTTCGAAAAAGACGGATTATAGATTACCGGTATTTCTTTTGTCATAACCAATTATTTTTTACTGTTATTTCTCCTATAATAACACATTATTTACAAACTTGTTGGTTAAATTACACAATGATTAATAATCATTTGTTAACCATATTAAATATTCATTTCAATCAAATGTATTGAAAAATACCAATAAAATGTTAATATATACCCGTTATGGCTAAAATCGAAAACGGAAAAGAAAGAACCTCTGTTGGATCTGAAGTGCTCTCTTTTAGTGGTGTCAGTTTTGTCTCATATGATAAAGTTCTTTTCAATGATGTCAATTTTAAAGTTCACAAAGGTGAAATTGTATCTGTAGTTGGTGAAAGTGGTTGTGGAAAAAGTGTTTTATTACAATTAGTTACCGGCAGATTACAGCCCGACGAAGGTCAGGTAAACATCAATAATAAGACTACTATCAGTTATGTTCCCCAAAATATTGAACAAATCAAGGTTGACAAAAAAACTACCATTAGAGATTACTATTATGCTGCCAGAGGCTTACTCGACATCAATCGAAGAAAAGAAGAATTGGAATCTCAAATGGCAGGAGGTAGTAGTGATCCCGGAACTCTCGACAAATATGGTCGGGTTCTTGGAGAATATGAACAACTTGGTGGATACACTGCCGATTCCGAAATAGAGCAAATTCTTGAAGGTCTAAAAATTTCAAAAAGAATTTCCGGACATATTGACTTGGGAACTAAAATAGGTGAGGTAAGTAGTGGTCAACAAACTCGATTATTGATTGGTCGGGCTCTTTTTTCTGCTTCTGATTTATTGGTTCTGGATGATCCTACTAGCCATCTTGATGTTGAATCTGTTGATTGGCTTGCCGGTTTTCTTAAAACCCGGGATCAGGGTGTTCTTATTGCCACTCAAAACATTAGTTTTGCCGAAAATTGTGCCAACCGGATTGTTGAAATAACTAGTTTTGGTCGGGTCATTACTTTTCAGGGAAAATATTCAGAATATGCCGTTAAAAGAGATTCCATTTTAGCTGCCGAGAGAAAGGCTGCCGATGCTGCCATGGAAAAGTATCAAAAACTCGAAGCCACCTTTTTAAAATTTAAAGGTGCTGGGTATTTTAGAAGAAGTCGTGATTTTGCCCAAGTTGGTGCTGCTATGCAAACTAGACTTGAAAGAATGAGAAATGAACTTGATGATATGCCTGGAACTCGGGATGTTTATCGTCAGGAAAAAATTAAAAATCAGTCATTTCTCCCCAGTCATGAGGGTATCAATCCCGCAGTCCATATTGCCGGCATTACCAAGAGTTATGACGGCAGACACATGGCTCTGGATTTAAAACATGTTGATTTGACGGTCAAAAGAGGTCAAATCTTAGTAATTGGTGGTAATAATGGTTCTGGAAAAAGCACTTTGATGAGGATTATCGAAGACTCTACTACCGGAAAAAATAGATTTACTCCCGATAGTGGAGAAATTATTATGGAAAGTGGCCTTACTGTTGGTTATAACGCCCCTGATCGTTTAGATCTTCCCCGTGAAGGTAATATTTTTGAATTAATTTTAAACTCCTTACCTCGAAAGAATGAAGCTCAAGCCACTGGGATTTTAACTTTCTTTGGATTTAGTAATCAAAATTTAAGACTTCGGACCATCGAAACTATCAGTAGTGGTGAAAAGAAACAATTGTCTTTAGCCAGAATCATGGCTCAACAGCCGGACCTTATTTTGCTTGACGAACCAAGTGATAATCTCAAGGCCGATGTTGCCGAAAGACTAGTTAGAGCTCTCAATGAATTTGAAGGTACTGCTATTGTTATTGCCCATGATCCGGAATTCATCAAAAAACTCGACGTTGATATGGAATTGGAACTTCCTCACGGAAAAGTCAGAATTATTCGAAACTCCCGATAATATTTGATACATTTGGTACACACAAGACATCTTAACCCGATGTCTAAAAACATCTATTCTCCCAAACTATTTGAAAGTGTGTTATATTACACCTTAACACAATATAGTATTCTGAAAAAAATTAATGAAACCATATTTTTATTTAAATGGTATTCGCGAATTAGCTGATGAATTGAAGGGGGATGAGAACATTTATTTAGGAATCAGGCCATATGGGTTTCACGCCGGCAATATGAGTACTCTAGTGGTTTATCCTCTTTTACTGTGTCGCGAATTAGTTAAATTTGGAAAAGTCCCTCGGTTCAATTTTTATGTTTTTATCAACGATTGGGAGCAACAAAAGCTGGATGGTCCGGATACCAAGCTTTATCCTTTTAACGTTTTACCCAAATATACTACCTGGCAATTTATGCCCGATCCTATCGATAATAAGTTTTCAATTGTCGATTTTTGGGAACCAATAATTTATAGCAACATTTGTTTTATCACTCACTATTTTCCCCAAACCAAGGTAAAAACTGTTAGAAATTCAAGCATGAAGATGGTACCAGTTATGAAAAAGTGTTTGCTGGAAACTTTGAAACATCCCGAAATTATTTTGAAAATTCTAAAAGAAAATAGCACCCAAAAAACCCTTGATAAGGCCATATATGCCTCGGCAGTTTGTCCGAAATGTCACGCTGCTCGGGGAATTTCTAAAGTGGTCCAACGGGATTATATTGTTCATAATTGTTCAAATTGTCACGTCAAGACCAAAGATGAATATGAAAATTTTGAATATTGGTTTTACCACAAGCCATTGGCCCTACCCAGAATTGAGACTTACAAAATTGATTTATGTATTACCGGTGCCGACCATTATCAGGAAGGTGACTTTGAAGTTAGGCAAAAACTAATGAATGCATTTAAGATCAAGACTCCTCCTCCAAAGACCTTATATGCCCCCACCATTTTTGGGAAAAACGATCTTGTTATGGGTAAAAGTAAGGGTAATGCCGAAAATATTGGACTTGATAAATTGATGCAGCTAGTCTCGGAAAGTTCTCAGAAAGAACAAATCAGAATTCCTGATGCAATTTAAATTATTTGCCCCAGAATCGGCAAACATATTCTTTTAAAATAATCATCTTTTTCTGTCTGAGACATTTCAGTAAAAGTCATCCCTTCTGATTGTGGTCCGATAAAATTGTTTAACACATTCTTCTCTATTTTATTGTTTATTATCCCTTCACTTTTTATTATTAGTGGAATCATTACCTTAGTTATGCCTATTTTGCCGTCAATAATAACCCCAAAAAATTTAATAAGTTTTCCTTGATTTATCTGATTAACTCTAAAATATTTTTTCCATTGTTGATAAATATTGTCAGTTTTCAAAAAAAAACTGTTAACTTTAACCACTGAAACCAATCCCTCCTTTGTTTCGAACTTCACGGCATCATCTTCACAAATAACATTTTTTCCCAAAATACGGTGGTAATATTTCAACTTCATCATCAAATTTTTTTCCTGTTGGTTGCTATTTTCCGGAGGAGTTTTAATTATTTGATTCTCTAAATCTTTCAATTTAATTTCCGGTTTTATAATGGAAATCAATTTTTTCAGACGTCTTATTTTGTTGGTGTTCGAACTGGCGATTATTAGATCCATGTGGATATTTATCTGTTAATCAGACGGTTATACATTTCAATGTTTAAGCAGTAGTCAAATTGATCAATTAATTGGTAGTATTTTATTTTTTTTTGATTAACAATGATCTTTGGGTCGTAATATTTGTAAAAAACATTAATCCATTCAGCCCCAAAATTTCTTTTAATACTCACTTCCGTGGATGAAAAATCTTTATATTTATCACCCATGCCGCAATCACCAAAATCAATCAATCCAAATCCCTTTTCACTTATCAATATATTTGGTAAGCAATAGTCTCCATGAGTGAAAGAATCATTATCAAACAATTTCTTTGTCGCTAATAAATAATTATAGATTTCTTCAGGTCCTCGACCTTCATTGTTGGTTAAAAATTTTTCTGTTTCGATAACTTTCATTGAAATATATTGTTTTATTTCTTCCAAATCATTGTCCAGAGTGTTCAGTTTATCTGCTTCCTTAATTTTTATTCGGTTTAGTTTCAACAAAGCTTCAGCTACGATTTTCAAGATCGCCTCTTTGTCAATGTTTTTAACCTTGTGTGAGGGTAATCCTTCTACGTTTGTAATCAACAAAAAAGCTCTGTCATTTTGATGGTTAAAATTAATTACTTTTGGGATGTTTATCCCTTGATTACTTAACCAGGTCAAAGCATTAGCTTCTTGTTCCAACGATTCCGCTGCCACCCCTTCTCCTGATTTAAGATAAAGAATTCTTTGGTGTTTATCCTGATATTTTAATATTTCATCTCCCAATCTTCCCGTCAGAGTTTCTACTAACTGATATTCATTCAGGTAATTTTTGATATTTAGGGGAATGGTTTTTTTATTCACAGTTTTTAGTTAATAGCCGACCTTCAATATTAATTGACCTATCAATCAAGTTATGTAATTTGTTTTTATCATGACTCCAATGAATAAAACCATATGGGACGATTTCAGCGTTAAATCCACCAAAAAAATAGTCGATGTTTTGGATAACTGAACCTTCAAAATCAAAATATTTTAATTTGCCAACCTTAAAAGTCCAATTAATTGATTCATAAATCAAATAACTAATTGTTCCCCTTGGGGCTCCTTCCATTTGCCAGGAGTGCATCATATATGCCGTTTTTTCATCATAAGCCAGCAGTATTCCGGCACACAATTTGCCATCTTTTTTTGCCGTCACGATTACCGCCTGTTTGTTACTTAATAAATTTATTGCCGACTCTCTTCTTTCTTTTTGTTCATCCGCTCCACCCTTGATAGCCAATTCAAAATTGAAATTGTTCGGAGATTTTTCAATTGAAATCTCAATATAATTTTTGGCATTTTTTATATGATTTCTCAGACGACTGTCAATTTGTGAATCATCAATTGGGTTTGACATTATATGGGTGTGACGCCATTCGATTAGGGCTCCCTGTTCCTGGATAGTTGCCATGTCTTTAAAATCTGGAGCCAGGGGTAAATATATAGATTCGCATTTACTGCCGACATATTCAAAAAATTTTTCCGCCATATCTCTTCTTTTTAAATTATCTTTATCGAAAAATATCGGCGAAGAATAAGGGAAAAATCTGTAATTTCTTTTAGCAATCTTTAGGCCATCTTGAGAAGTAATCGGTATTACCCATACTCCTTTTACTTCTTTTCCATTTGTCGCCAGCAATAAAATTTTTTCTTTATAGGCAGTCACAAACTTAGGCGATAACCAAAGGGGCAAGATACCATCCAAATAACCTACTTTTTTTGAGTACGTCTCAAAATCAACTTCCTCTATTAAAATACTCATTAAATTTATTGAATATATTTTAATTTTTGTAATTGGCGTATTTCTCGGGCGATTCTATTTAGTCGTTTCTCGTCCAATGTTGGGGGAATTGATATCGAAATCAATCTCTGAGAGATATCTTCAGCCACCAGGCAATTATCTCTACCTAAAAATTTTGGAGTTAATTTTGCTTTTTGAAACACTCCATGAAGATAATATGGTCTATCCCACAATTTCCTTAGTTCAATATTTTTATTTCTGGCATGGGCAATAGCTTGGTCGGCATCTTCCTTTGATCGAAGTAACAAAAAGATATTCATTCCCGTTTCACCACTAATATCCGGACTGGAGATCAGACAAGTGATTTTTCTTTTGTCAATTTTACTTAAAACATATTTTCTGTTTTTTATCTGGCTTCTGATAACTTTTTTAATCTTTTTCATCTGAATTTTCAAAATAGCGGCCTGTAGATTACTCATTCTGTAGTTATCACCAATCATTGCCTTGTCATCATCCCAGGACATTGATTCCCGAACCATTCCATGATCAGAGTATCTTCCGGCAATCCGATAATATTCTTCATTATTGGTTACCAACATTCCTCCTTCACCGACTGATACTTGTTTATATTGTTGAAAGCTAAATACACCAATATCGGCAAAAGTACCTGCACACTTATTGCCAAGTTTTGATGCAAAAGCCTGACAGGCATCTTCAATTACAATTATTTTATGGTCTTTGGCTAGACTTAATATTGGTTCTAAGTTGAAGGTTCGTCCCTGAAGATGGACTGGAATAATTGCTTTACACCCCTTCTCGACTTCTTTTTTCAAATCATCCAAATTCATTCCGGTAGTGAAGTCAAAGTCAATTGGAATCGGGGTTGCCCCCAAGCTAATTACCGCTGCTGCTGTTGCAATGAAAGTTACCGCACTTATCAATACCCGATCTCCCTTTTTAACTCCAACCGCATATAGAGCCGTCTTAAGTGCACTAGTACCGTTATTTAATCCCAAGGCATAATCAACTTTCATATATTTTTTTACTTGGTTTTCAAATTGATCGGTAGTAGAAATCTTCCGGGTGGCATATCGGAATATTTTTTTGTGAAGTAGCACTCTAACAATCTCATCTATTTCTTTTTGGTCGTACAGTAAACCACAGTATTCATTGGGGTTTATTTTTTTGAATTTTTTTACTTTAGTGATTTGGTCCATTTTTGTATATTAATTAATGAATTTTGTTTGGTTTTAATATTGATATGATAATACTTTTTTATTGTATTTCCCACATGAATTGATAAATTGTTTGTTGCCAATGGCAGATTATCTAATGATATTTTATGGGGTAATTCATAATTAACTAGATAATCATTTGCCGTTTTTATAGCCTTCTCATAAAGCTCCCTCTTCTCGGTCCAAATTGGAAACCGGTGCCACGTTGCTTGATCCCCAGGTTGAAGTTCCCAAAATTTAAAACCGGATTTTTTTAATTCCTTTGTCAGACAATCGGCTATCAATCTTTGGTGGGTAATGTTTTTATTAGCAGTTTTAATCAATTCATCTACATCGATATTTGTTGAATCGGGTAAAACATAAGGTAAAAGAATTTTCTTGTTCTCTCTGGAGTCGCGACTATAATCGTCAAGAAAAGTTCTAAAATATTCAGTATTACTAAATATAGCTCCTCCAATTCCCTGGCTCAAAGGTTTTGAAATACCAAACGATGTCACTACATAATCACTAAATCTTCCAATTTCATTATCCTTACTTTTTAACTGCCATGATTGAGCGGCATCTTCGATAATAGTTACATTTTTTGGACACACTTTTTTAATTGATTTTATCTCCACCGGCAGTCCCAGATTATGAACCAGAATAATTGCTTTTACGGGATATTTTTTGATCACATTTTCAATCTCAAATTTATCAAGGATATAACCATTACTGGGAGTCACTATAATCGGTCTTGCACCCATTCTGATGACACTCGATAAAACCCGGTAACAAACATGATTAGGGATTAAAACATAATCATTTTTTTGAACGTCAGCACATTTGAGGGCCACTTCCAAGGCCAGACTTCCGGAATACAGAAATTCTCCATATTTTTTTCCAAAATATCCCGCCAATTTATTTTGCCGGCTGTATTTTATCTTTTTCTTCAATGGTGTGTTCATTTTATTTAAAAAGAAAAAAGATCCTCATCAATAATCTCCGGATGATCACCTAAATATGCGTTTATTGGTTCGCATCCCTGGCAGGTTTTAGGACCATTTTGATTTAAATAATCAACAAAAGAAATCATACTTCCATCTGATAGGGCGGACAGCCCAAATTGAGTATTAAAATCGACGTTTTTAAGTCTCCAGGAAACGCAGTTACATGGTGTTAATCGGTCTGTAAAGGGAACATAAAAATTTACTAAACCGCTTAGACCACATCTCTTACCCGGAGTCGCGGCAACTCCGATGTCGAAATATTTTTTCACCTCTTTTGATGTTTTACCTGCCCAAAGTTTGGAATATCCCAGGATTTTTGGTGATTCGACATTTTTAATTATCTTTTTAAATTGGGAATATATTGCCAGTAATTTATCTCTATCCATTTCTGACCATAAATTTTTTTCACTTTTCAGGGGAATAATTGACCATTGATCAACTCCGAGTGCCGTTATTAGCTTCAAAATATTTGGAAGATCTTTGATATTAAATGGGCTGACTACTGTATTAACTCTAATAATCAATTTGTTTTTTTGTCCTTTTATCAGTTTGATTCCCTTAGTTAGGTTTTCAAACACTCCCGGAAGATTTCGCAATTTATCGTGAATTTTTGGAGAGCTTCCGTCCAGGCTCAAAATTAATTGATCCAAGCCCGCTTCAAGCAACATTTGATATTTCTCCGGCAACAAAAAACCATTACTAATTAAAGATGTCTTGATGCCTTTATCTTTAAAATTTTTGATAAATAAACCCATATCCGGATGTAACAATGGTTCACCTCCGGTAAATCTGGCCAATTTAATGCCAGCCTTAACTGATTCTTCAACAATTTCCGCCATTGCTTCTTTGGAGACATAAAGTTGTTTTTTAGCTTTGGCAAAACCACACATAAAACAACTGGCATTACAATTCTCCGTTACCCTAATAAATAAGGTAGTCGCTTTAATTTTGTTTTTCATAAAATAGTCCTTTGATACTTTTTTGTTTTTTGTAATTAATAAATATTTTTTCATCAAACTTAGTTCTTTCATCCCTAATAATTTCCACCTCATTCGGATTTGTTGAATAACAGATATCCACCCTCTCTAAACGGTCTGTTTCCAACAAATCTTTTAACATATCAGGACTACCGTATAAATCTATATATTGGGGTTGTTTTTTAGAATATTTTCTGAACAAATCCACCGTCAATAGATAAAATCCTGGCGAACAATCCGTATATTTTTCATCATATGACCATTTAAGTACAAAGAGGACCCCCCCTGTCAGTGAATCAATTCTAAAAGCTACCGCCTCCTCCGTCTTTTGGTCAAATGCCACCGAAATATCTGCCAATCCTGATTTAATGATGTTTGTGTAATATTCAAATTGATTATCTCTTGAAAGCATGTCCTGTTTGTAATTTCTTTTCCAGGAATTAGTTTCAATTTTTTCAACGATCTTTTCGACCTCGTCTATTTTTATTGTCTTAATATACAGTCTATTTTCAAATTTTTTTTTCTGCCGCCTAGCCCGGCTTCCATATCTTGATTGAACTCTCTCCCAGATTGTTGATTCTGTTAAATCTCCCCGAATGATAGGCGAGGGTAATCTTGACCATGAATATATCCACTTTGTTGCCAACAAATCAGGTAGATATTTGTTCTCTTTATATACCAATGGCAAATACAGAGTTTTAATCTTTAGCAGTTTACATACCTCACTTAAGAAGTTAACTAGTACTTCCGCTTCATATCTTCCTTTTCCCAAGATTGGGTAGCCTGGTATTGAACATTGCCACACACTATCCGATTTTTTTTCAAAAGCCGACAACAATTGATTGTCATTATCTATAAATATCCAAAAAGTGTTTTTTTTCTTAGATTTAAAATTTGCCTCAAAGCTTAAATAATTTTGTAGATATATTTTTCCGTATTCGCCAAAAAACAATTCAATAATTTCCCTATATTTTTTTAGACCATCTAGTGTCTTTATGACAGTCATTATGATTACTTTTTATCAAAGATGTATGTGAAGTAACCTACATCAAAGTTGTGTAGATTATGAGTCCTTTTGTTATATTAGTCAAGGCTATCTTGTGGTAATATTCTCCTAGTTGCATGGAATCAAATAAGACAGTTATTTTTGTTTCTAATCCCTTCGGATTTGGGCCAACTGGTAAAACAGTCGCCCTGATTGAAGAATTACGTCACTCCTGGTCCGGAAAAATTGTTTATGCTGCCAGTCCTATGTGCCAGGAAACTTTGCCTGAGTCTTTGAAAAACACGATTATAGTTGAAACCATAGATGAGCGAAATGAAGAGTCTCTAATTAAAATCTTTAAAAAATACAATCATCCCTTTATTGTTTGTACCCTGAACAGACTTGCCATAAAATCAGCCAAAAACTTAGGTTTAAGAGCTTTTTTTATTGATTCTCTTGCTTGGATGTGGAAGGAAATTCCCGAAGAATATCTTTTGGCTGACACTTATTATTGTTTTAATTTATTTGGCATAAAAGACAGACTACCCCCCAAAGATAATATTAAAGTCATTTCTCCGGTTTTTGGTCATTTACCAATTCCTCAAAAGAAAAAAGAGGATCTCATTTTATTTCATATTGGCGGATTTAAAAATCCCTTTCAGGATCAAATGTCATTATCCTATCTAAATCTCTTAGTTGAAACTTTTTTGCTTTCCAATTTTAAAATTCATACCATAATTACCGGTGGTAACGACGCTCTCGAATATATGAAATCAAAAATTAATAACCCAAATCTGGAGTTTAGAACTCTGGATAGAAATGAATTTTTAAAAAAGTTAAACGAAGCCAAACATTTTATTACTACTTCCGGTCTGACGGCCACTCTAGAGTCTTTTGCCCTCCACACTCCCACTTCTTTTATTCCTCCCACCAATTTAAGTCAATGGAAAATCTTAAAATTGTTAATCCAAGCCGGTTGTGCCAATTCCAAGATTGAATGGCACGACTTTATGGACAATGAAATTGATTTCACTGATTTCACCGAAAAAGATGCTGTACCTCAATTTCATCAACTCGCCAAGGGTGCTTATACCAATCCTCAATATCACCAAAGATTCTGTCAATTATTATTAGAATTAATCAATTCTCACCCTTCAACTGTAAATTCTACCAGGCTAATTTCCGCGGCCGGAATCAACGGTTCTCAAACAATTATTGCGGATCTTCTTCCTTATCTGGGCTAGCCTCAGTCAATAAAAAGTTTGTTGACGATATCACAAGCCTCTTCCAAGTCTTTCGCTCTGATATGAGAATGATAGTTTAGCCAATAGTCGTCAACATGAGCTTGACCAAAAATAATTACTATCTTGTTAAGTGAATGTGCCAAATATACCTCCATTGCCGTTCCAATCATGCTGGCATTCGGGTTAGTGTCATTAACAATTACTATCTCTGAACGGAAAATATCATTTTTATCTCTTATGACAGCCCCACGGGGATCAGTAAAGCTTTCTTTCTCTTCGCGGCCACGGTATGCATGTAAAACTGTAAAATTTTTACCTAAAATATCTTTAATTTTATTTCTCCAAGCCAAACCTTCACTTCTTGGAATTCCTCGCATTGGTCCTGACAAAAATACTGTTTTTCGATTATCCATCTTAATAGATTTTAACATTTTCACCCACAAAGTGGGATAATATACCAATTTAGAATTTATTTTAAATAAAATGATTCTCAGTTCTTGTGTTGGTGTCTTTGACAGCTCAATTGCTATTGACAAAATAATGGGTGTCTTAAAAAATAATGGATATCAGGGAATAGAATTGTTGGGTGAACCAAAAAAATATAATCTCAGTGAAATAAAAGCACTACTTAAAGAGCATTCATTAAGTGTCACCGCCCTAACTGCCTGTTCTCGGCTTAAAACTGGTCGGGATTTGGCTAGTAAAGACAAGCAGATTAGAGATAGAACCATCGATCATTATAAAGAGTGTTTGTATCTGGCCTCTGAATTATCGACCCCTTTAGTTGGAGTCACTTTGACCGCAGTTGGAAGGTTTCAAGTTGAAGATGATTATCAATCTGAGCTTCAAAGAGCTTTGGAATCACTAATGATAATTTCCGCTACTGCCAAAAAATTAAAAAAAACCATCATCATTGAAACTCTAAATCGATATGCCAGTTTTATGATGAACACCGTCGATGAATGTAAATCGTTTATAAACTCCAATCACCTTAGTCATGTCGGTATCTGTGCCGATTTATTTCATATGAACATTGAAGAAGGCAATTTGGGTGCTTCTATTGAGACTGCCGGTAATCTCCTAAAAAATTTTCATATTTCGGACAACAATCGACGTGGTATTGGTTATGGTCATTTGGATTTTAAAAAAATATATCAATCTTTATTAAAGATTCAATATTCTGGCCCTCTGGCTTTAGAAGCTTGGGCTTCAAATAAAAATCCCTATAACAACCAGAATAATTCCTTTGCCGAAATCGAAGGCTATTTAATAGATTTTTCAAAAATAATAAAAAATTTAAGCACCGACTCTTTAGACTAAAATGAAAAAAGTAAAATCAATTAATTTTGGAATTATTGGCTGTGGGGTTGCCGGAAACAGACATGCTCAAGCCATTTCGAAAATTAAAAATGCCAAGCTGGTTGGTGTTACTTCATTTTCCGGTTCCAGTGCTATAAATTTAGCCTCAAAATATTCGGGTGTCTTGGTTATGAGTTTAGTTGAAATGATGAAGTCAGAAGCTATTGATGTTATTTGTATTTGTTCTCCCAATAAATTCCATGCCAGACAGGCTATTATGGCCATAAATAACCAAAAACATGTCATTGTCGAAAAACCCTTAGCCCTTAAAGTTGGAGACGCTCAGAAGATATTATCTTTGAGTTTAAGAAAACATGTCATTGTTACAGTCGTCTTACCCCGTCGTTTCGATAAAACCTGGCAAGGGATATCTAAATTATTTAAAAAACAAATTCTTCATCACATTCAAGTTGTTAATTTAGAACAATACTATTTTAGAAATGACAGTTATTATACGGCCAGTAGTTGGCATGGAAAAAAAGAGCTGGATGGTGGTGTTTTATTAACCCAAGGAATTCATTATATAGATTTACTGGAAAACCTTATTGATCTTTCCTATCAGGATAAAAAAATTGATTTATCCCACATATCTCGTATAAATTCCATCGGTATCAAATTGAAAAGAAACCTTGAGGTTGCTGATACCGTTTCCAGTCAATTTTTACTTGATAAAAAAGTTTTAGGCTCCATAAATATCTCAACATCTGCCTATCCTGGATATAGTTCAAAAATATTTATTTTATGCCAACAGGGTTCTATTGTCGTTGTAAACGACAAAATTGTCTCCTGGGGTATTGTTGATGTTCCCAAGCCCGGCGAAGGTTCCAGTGGTTGGGATGAAAAATCAGTCATTCCCATTATCAAAGATATGATTAATTCTATAAACACCGCCTTGCCGCCAAAAATTAATTTATCAAGTGTCGTTCGCTCACTGGAGCTCACCCTAGCTCTTAATAAATCAATTTAGACTTTATTTTTTACACTGATCACCATAGACAGGGGAACAACCTAGTTGATCGCCTGTGCGTAGACCATAAGTTTCATCAATGTGTTGTCGTAAAATTTTCTCTAATTCAAAGCCTTTTTCAGGGCTGGTTAGAATCAAATTATTCTTTTCACCCGGATCTTGAGTTAGGTTAAATAGTTCCTTTTTACCGTTTTCTAGACTTAAAATAAATTTCCAACCATCTGTTGTCACCAGACTTCTTTTAAAAGTATATAAACGATAATCAGTTTCACTAAATATGTTATGGGCAACATTTTTGCCGGAAAGTGCAGGAACTAAATCAACACCCTTTGTTTGTTGAGGTACCGGATTTTGTATTTTTAATAAATCAAGAATTGTCGGCATCAAATCCATTGTGCTGACTACCTGATCAATCTTTTGACCCTTAGTCTGGCCTGGCTTATGTATTGCCAAAAGGGTATCAATTAATTCCCCATACAGAGTTGAACCATGATCAATACTGTTATGTTCAAAGAATTCTGTTCCATGATCGCTCATGAGAATGACGATAGTGTTCTCCATCAGATCCATTTCTTTAACTTGGTCCATGAAATTCTTGAATTCTAAATCATTCCTATTTATTTTTTCATCATAAATTGCTCTCCAAAAAGCGATATCTTCATCGGACATTTCTAGTGTTCCGCCATTCGCCAAAGCTTCTTCACGTAATTTTCCCTGTTCAACTTTATTTCCGGTAAATTTACCGGTGTATGGTTTGGTGACATAGCGATAGTCAAATCCACCCTTTGGTTCATGTTGTCCGTGAACATCGTATCCGTGGAGAAACAAGAAAAATGGCTTATCTTTATTTTGCTTTAACCATTCAACGGCTTTGGGTGCGCTGCCTTCCAATCCTCCAAATGTTTCTGTTTCAAAATAAGTATCAAATCCCTGATTAAAACCGAATTGCGGACCAACTCCGGCGTCACCGGTAAAACCTCCGGTAGCATAGCCATTATTTTTAAGTATTTCCGCCAGTGTTACTGCGTTTGGGGACAATTTTTTCAAATTAGCGATTACCCCAGTTTGGGTTTCCAAATTAAAATCGCTAAATTTATTAATCACTTTATGTTCGGAGGGATACATTGAAGTAAAAATAGACATGTGTGACGGCACTGTCCAGGATGATGGACTCACTGTTTTGGTAAACAAAGAAGAAGATTTCAAAAAATCATCAAGATTGGGAGTAGTCTTCATCGGATATCCATAGCTGTTCAAATGTTTTGATTGCAAACCATCAAAAGAAATTAAAATGAGATTATATTTTTTGTTGCCTTGAGATACATTGCCAAGCATCTTTATCCCAATGGTAGCGGCTAAAATAACTAAAACCAACACGACAAGCATTTTGATTTTCATAACCCATCATATATCATCTATTGATGATTAGTCCAGTCATAAATGATAAAAAACTTACGACCATCTTATTTATCGGACTGTCAATAATTTTTAATTTTATTGGAATTCAGAGCATTGCCGATTACTTACTGGCCAGAAGAACTGACAATCTGATTCCGACCGAACAGATTTGTAATCATTGTAATGTTTTACTGATTGATGTTGATATCTTACGTGCCGATGCCTTGCCTTGTTATGGTTATTCTCGAGATACAGCGCCAAATATTTGTAATTTTGCCAAAAATTCTGTGGTGTTTAAAGATAATTATTCATCTTCTATCTGGACACTCCCCAGTATGTTTACCACTGTCACCTCCCTCAATCCACCTTTTCACCGGGTTCGCACCGGAATGGATAAATTATATTCGACACTTCCGACCCTGGCTGAAAGTTTAAAAAAACAGGGCTATAAGACAATTTTCGTTGGCCAGGACGGAACTCGTGAAATGTTGCTCAATGTCTACAATACCGGTTTGCGGGGTTACGATTTAGTAACCAAGGATAGCCTTGATAAAGTTTTGGCCGATCTCTCAAAGAGTAAACAACCTTGGTTTATTCATTATTATCGTGAAGATTTACATTTACCCTATGTTATTGAAGACGGTACCACGCCGATTGAGAAACTTACTCCACCCAAGGATTTTCCGATTACCAAGACGGAATATTTTCAACAATTGAATAAATATTTAACAGTACATCGTACCGAAATTTTTACCGAAAAAGGCCTCAAGGACTATGCTTCACTTTTTACTAACACTGACATTGGCAGCACTGGTCTAACCACAGTTTTTTATGAGTTAGCTATTGATGCTAAAAAAAGGGGAGATTATCTAACTGATATTTGGACACCGGTTGAAAATTGTTATTTAAGTTTTATTAATCCCAAAAAGGATTCTGACAAAGCTTTTGTCAGAATGATGTATGATTCTGCCATCAAACAATTCGACAAAAGTATCGAATCGTTTTTAACCGAATTCACTTCAGGAAAACTATCAAAAAATACTGTCACCATTATTATGTCCGATCATGGAGAAACCTTTGGTGAACATGGCACTTTCTCTCACGACAACAATCACTATAGTGAACTGTTTTACACTCCTCTGATTATTCATTCCCCCAAGCTTTCACCAAAACAAGTTGACCACACTACCGGTAATATTGACATTTATCCGACCATTCTTAGTTTGGTAGGACTAAAGACACCATCAGGACTTCAGGGTAAATCGTTGGCACCTTATTTAAATGGAGCCGGTTTTGACCCCGGTGTATTAATTTATGGTGAAGATTTTGGTGGAGCCACTGTTCTTCAAAATAAAAAATGGCTTTATTTTCTGCCGACTTATCTTCTCGGGATAAATTCTTCCGAGTTATATAACAAAATCGAGGATCCTTCGGAAAAAAATAATGTCTATCTTAAATATCCGACTTTAACGCGGTTTTTGTTCAATCAGGCCAGTCTCTTCCAGTCTTATGATCTGACTTTGAAAAACACCGGTGAAACAATGCCTGATTACGGAGGCACAAAAATAGACCCCAAAAAAGTTGAACGGCTCAAAAAAGAGGGTTACTTTTAATCAATCAATTTATTATTAGTTATCTTTTCGTAAATTTTCCCCAGTAGGTACAGGCTTCCGGTAACCGCCACTAGTGGAGATTCATTAATTGCCGTTTTTATTGCCACATTAGGATTAGCAATTATTTGATATTTTTTGTATTTTAGAGTTTCCAATATTTCCACCATATAGTTTGTTGCCTGGGAGATTGCCGCCATATCCTGGTCCTCCACCACAAAACTGGTTAAAATAATTTTTTGGGCTAGGGGAACAATCTTTTGGAGCATTTTCTTGGCTTCCTTTTTCTGCTTAAAAGCAACTATAAATTCAAATTTATTTTTTGGATAAGCTCTTTTCAAGCTTCCGGTAAAGGCAACCATTTTTTGAGGATTATGAGCTCCATCAAAAATCACCGTCACTTCTTTATCCTGAGAGTTTTTAATTTTGAAAATATCCATTCGCCCCAAAAATTTAAAATCAGCCAAAGTTTTTCTCAAAATATTTTCATCAATTTTAAAATCGTCTCTCTGACCGATTATCTCCAGGGTCCCCATTGCCAGGGCACTATTTTCCACCTGATAAATAGCTCTGCTTTTTATAAAAACATTTTTTAATTTCAGATTTCCAAAATTAAAATTATATTTCAAACCTTCATTATATAAATGAACATTTTTATAGTTCGAACCATTCTTTAAATACCAAAGTACAGACGAATTTTTTTTGGCAGTTTTATCTAAAACCTTCCTCACATTTCGGTGTTGCCACAAAGTGATGACAGTATTTTTTGGGAAAATTATCCCGGCTTTTTGCGTCGCAATTTTCGTTAAATTATTTCCCAAAATTCTGGTATGGTCCAGTCCTAATCTGGTTATTAGAGCAATTTTGTTTTCTGATTCCACCACATTAGTTCCGTCCATCAGACCTCCCATCCCGGTTTCTATTACCGCGTAGTCGACTCCAAAATCAGCGAAAGCCAGATAGAACATTGCCACCACAATTTCAAAATATGTCGCTTCTCCATAACCCTTATTTTTTAATTCTTCAATTGCCGGGATTACCCGGTTAACTAAATCCGTAAACTTATCTTCACTAATGTTTTTGTTGTTAATTTGAATTCTTTCCCTAACATATAAAATATGTGGTGACACAGTTAATCCCACTTTAAAACCCTGATCAGCCAACAAATGGCTCAAAAATGAAGCCGTCGAACCCTTTCCCGAGGTTCCTGCAATATGGATTACTTTATATTTGTTTTGAGGTTTTCCCAAAATTTCCAATAATAGCTTTTGTCTTTCCAGTCCCTTAATTCCCGGGTATCTCAATTTACCCCGGGGAATCGACTTGTGCAGATAATCTAAAGCTTTCTGATACTTTGTAATTTTCATCTTTAATTTTTCAACCATCTAACCCCTGCGTAAACCAGGGGAGTTCCTATCGCTGACATGGCTGTTTTAAGTAGCCAGTAGGGCAAAATTATTCCCCACAAAAAATTTATATTCGCTGCCACTGAAGTATTAATCGAATAAAAAGCCAAGCTCATAAATACCATCGTATCCATAAATAAGGCCATAATATTGGATAAGTTATTTCTTAGCCACAGTTTACTTTTCCCCATTTTTCTTTTCAACTTTACAAAAATAGCGATATCCAAAAAGTTTGAAATTGCCATTGCCATCAGGCTGGCCACAGAAATTCTAATCGATTGAAAAAATATTTTATGGTAGCTTTCTTCCATCGGTAAAAATCTGGCTGATGGCGGCAGGGCAATAGCCAGTGCCGAAAAAATTACAATTAAAAAAACAATCAATACTGACAGTTTTGCCAGATTTTTGGTTCTTTCGTGTCCGTAAACCTCGGTAAAAATATCGTTGATTGAATAAATCCAGGGTATCAAAAACATTCCCATCGCTCCGCTAAGATTAAAAGTTCCTATCTTTGCAATCGGAAAGCTTTTTGAACCCATCAATTCTGCCGCTACAATACAAAAAATATATATCCCTATTAAGATATCGCTCTTATTTCGTTGGGAATTTTCGTTAATTTTTTCAGTAATCATTGGTTTGTAAAAATAATAAAAAGTCGGTCAAAATCCGGCCGGAGAAGCTTAATATTATTTTAATTAGACCATTTTAATAATTACTGATTAATAGGCTATTTTACCATCGAATTATTACTAACTTTGTTCGTATCAATATATTTGTTGTTACAATTTGGACATCAATTCAACATTTCCGTAAGTTTAGGTGTAAACTATTCATAGTTGGCTATGAAAACAGTTTAATCCCCAATCCACACATCTCACCCATGAAAGAGTATAACTCGTGCTACGTCGGTATTCCTTTGCCCCAAAAATTAAACCCGGAATTCGGAAAGCTATTGTCGGATGTCAGGGAAATTGATTCTCGCTTGGAACTAACTGCTTTTCATCCCCATATCACTCTTTTATATCTTGGTGGTCAATTTAGATCTGACCTCAATCGGGTCTATGAAGAAACAAAACCAATGTTACCCCTGATTAGGGGCCAAACCCTCAATATTCACGGATATGGCGATTTTAATGGCAGCACTATCTTCTTACAGGTTCCCACCCCTCCTTCGGATCTGGGAATTTTTCACGATCAGCTAATTGACCAGTTTGGAAAAGGTGACAATTTTCCCTTTCATCCCCATATTACCGTGTGTAAAGATTCTCAAAATATATTAGTCCCGGAAACCCGTCGACAGCTGGTTCTTCGTCTTGATGAGGTTGACTGGTCTTTTCCCATTACCAGAATTATGGTTAGAGGCAGTAATTTAGAAATAAAAAATCTTATCCGCGAAGACCTCTGTGTTCGGTCCTAATTTTATGTATAATTTTGTTGTCCTTCTTCATATTCATCATTCTTCGTAAAAAAATTGCTCAAAAAGATTACCAAAATATCGGCCATTATCTGGGTAATTTGTATCGTCGCCGTTTTTTCCGTTTTGGGTTATGTGGTTGGAGTCAGAAATGAAATGTTTGATAAAGCCCCCGATGTCTACGGTTTTTTGCTTCTTGGTTTTATTACTTTTGGAGTTTTAGTTTTTTTAATTGGACTAATCGCTCTGACTGCTCATTTGTTGAGACGAAACTCTGAGAAACGGCAAATTTTTTTTCTATTTCTCTTTAAATTATTCTTTACCCTTTCGGTTCTACCTCTCTATCTTTTTATTCAGGCCCTAAAACCCTCCACCCGTCCCCAAAAAATTCTTGCCCGTTTGGCATCATGTGTTTTTATAATTTTCATTCTTTTACCCATCTGGGCTGGCGGCTATTTTGCTGTCGGTAGTCTGGCCAAGGAGGCCATGGGTTTGGGCACCGACATTATTACTATTTCCGGAACCGGATCAATGTATCCAACTTTTCCCAAGGGTCACGGTAAAACTGACAAAGAATTATCGGAAGAAATTGTCGGTTCTTCGGGAATGATTCCCTATCCTAATGGGATTGAAATCAAGGGAAAAAGATTTTTTGGATATCAAATCGGTCATGGTGACATTGTGGTTATTGAAGATGAAAAAATTCGGGCCGTAGGACAGGAAATGTATGGTCGGCCTTCCGGTTGGGTCAAAAGAATTATCGGTATGCCGGGTGACAGTCTGGAGATTCGAGGTGGTATTGTTTATCGCAACGGCGAAGCTCTAAAGGAACCCTATATTGCCCGCGCCCGTTCTACTTTTGGTGAAGCCTTTTTAAGTGAATGTCAAAAAGTTGTTGTCCCTCAAGACTCCATTTTTGTGATGGGTGACAACCGTAAGGGTAGTGGTGACTCTCGGGAAATTGGTTTTATTAAAATTAGCGCCATCAACCACGTTCTTCCTCTCAAGGATCAGACCGGTGTTTATGATAAAGCCTGGCGGGATACCTCTCTCGACCTGGACGAATCTTCAAAAATAAAATTAGATAAAGAAAAATATTTGGCCATCTTAAATGAAAAAAGAAAAGCCGCCGGTGTCAAAGAATTAAAATATCAGCCAAAACTTGAAGTTTCGGCTACCAAAAGAGGGGAAACGATTATCAAGTATGACGATTTTTCTTTTGAAGCTACTCAAAGTGGTTACACCATGGCCCGGGCTATGCGTGATGCCAAATACTCCAATATTGTTTATGGTGAAGCTCCCACTCAGGGCTATTTTGATGAGACAGAGTTGATTGACAATCAATTTGAATTTCCCGAATCGGTCAAATTTTTAACCGACAAAACTTATCAGGAAGTTGGTATTGCCGAAGTTGAGGGCGAGATGAATGGTTGTCCTACCCAGGTAATTGTTCAACATTTTGCCGGTTATGTTCCCCCAAATTACAAAAAGGAGGATATTGAAGGTTGGAGGGCAGCTCTAAATAATCTAAAAGATATTCAAGGCTCTTGGCAAAAAGTAAAAGAATGGGGTCCGATTTATGAAAAGCACAAATCCGACTACGACCGTATCAATGACATAATTTCCATCCGCGTTACCAATATTGAGGCCATTGTGGCCAAGATGGATAAAAACCAGTGGCTTAGTGACGAGCAGGTGGCCTACACCTACAAGGATGAAGCCCTCGGCACCGAGCAGAATTCTCTGGCCAACAAATTGAACAGTTTATAATTGACTCATGCAACTCTTTTTAACCTCCGCCTCTGATTATGTCATTAGTGATATTGTCACCAAATTACCAAAAGCTCCGAGTAGCTACAATGTTGCCTTTATCAATACTGCCGCCGAGGTTGAGGTGGGGGATCATTGGTGGGTCAGGGATGAAAAAGAAGGCTTGGAAAAAGTTGGTTTTGTTGTCGATGAATTTTCTATAAAAGATATGACATCCGGAGATATAGAGGCAAAATTAACCGATAAAAATCTCATTTATTTTTGTGGTGGCAATACTTTTTATCTTTTAGACCAGGTCATCAAAACTGGTTGTGACGAAATTATCAAAAGAAAATTAAACGAGGGTGTTATCTATATTGGTTCCAGTGCCGGTTCCATGATTGCCGGCCTCCGTATTGATTTAATTTCTGAAATTGATGACCGAAGTAAGGCTCCCGATTTAAAATCCACCGGTCTTGGCCTTGTTGACATCGCTATTTTGCCCCATTGGGGTAGTGAAATTTTTAAAGCCGAGTACCTTCGTGGCGCCCCCTCGATGTACACCGAAGGTGTCAAAATCCTCCCCCTCACCAACTATCAATATCTCTGGGTTAAAGATGGAGAAACGAGAATCGTACAGATAGAGAAACAAATATTTTCTAGTATATAATTTAGTTATGCCGGAAAGTAAAAAAACAAAGTCGGTAGTAGTAGTTTTTTTGATTATCATAGTCGTCGTTTCAGCTTTGGTGATGTGGAATCTATACAAAGCTCAATCCGGATTATAAAAAACTATTACTAAAATACGAATTTGAGAAATTTTGCCAGAGTTTCTGGGTCAACGTCGATTGGAAGAAAATAATAGGGGTGAAAAATTTTTTATCCTCTAAAAATCCCCAACAGCAATCCATACAGCCAATTAACTGCCATCACAAAAAATCTCACAAACCAGTCCACCACGGCCAAAAAAACCTGAATTATTTGATTTAACATTAACCTATTATAGTCCTCGCCCTCTTCCCGCCGATTGGATGAAAATTGTACAGGTAGAGAAATAAATTAATAAAATAGTGTATAAAATATATAGATGATCGCAAAGCCGTTTTTAAAGTGGGTAGGAGGTAAAACTAAACTTGTCCCTGAGCTTGTTGAGATGTTTCCTAAGAAGTTCAACAATTATTATGAACCTTTTGTTGGTGGTGGAGCATTGTTTTACGAGGTAATTCAAAAATATGAAGTAAAAACTTCCTCTATTAACGACATAAACAAAAAATTGATTACAGCCTATATTCAAATCAAGGAAAATCCCCAAAAACTAATTTCTGAACTAAAAAATATCGAAAAAGAATATAAAAAACTTTCATTAGAAAAGCAAAGGGATTATTTTATTTCGACTAGAAGAAAATATAATGAGAGAAAAATAGATGACACGACCACTGCCGCCTATTTAATCTTTCTAAACAAAACCTGTTTTAATGGTATGTACAGGGAAAATTCCAAAGGGGAATATAACATTCCTTTTGGCGATCAAAAAAATCCCACCATTTGTGATAAAGAAAATATTCTCGCTGTTTCAAAATGTCTAAAAAATACAGAAATTACAAATCTCTCTTTTGAAGACTCAGTCAAAGAATGTAAAAAAGGTGATTTGATTTATTTCGATCCTCCCTACTATCCAATCAATGCGACTTCAAACTTCACTGGTTATTCAAAAAATTCATTTGGTGAAGCAGAACAAAAAAAATTAAAAGATGTCTTTACTGACTTAGTAAAAAGAGGTTGTTCTGTTATGTTGAGCAATTCACACACACCCTTTATTGAAAAATTATATAAAGAATTTCATATTAACTACCGCTACGCCGCCAGATCGATCAATAGTAATGGTGAGAAAAGGGGTAAAATACAGGAAGTTGTCGTCACCAACTATACAACAGATGAACAAAAATTTTAATTTATTAATCAGTGGTTTTAAAAGTTCTATTAAAACTTGGGATTATTTTGTAAATTGGAAAAAAGTTTTTTCTGGTAAAGAAGATTTAGAAATTAGTCTCAACAAGTTAAATTATTTGTTAGGTAAAAATAATTTAAAGGAAGAATTTTATAAACTATACAGTTCTAATCAAGATATTGTTAATGCACTGCCAATACTTATTGCTGTTAGAGATAAAAAAATAGAAATTTTTGACAAAGTTACAAAAGATTCCGAGTTCTTTGATTTTAATAAAAATAAAGAGAATTCTGAAAAATACTACAAATTTATTGAAAATACTGGTCTTGTTAGGCTATTTCAAAAAGATGGAATAAAAAATTTAGTTGATTATGTTTTAGGTGTAGAGGTAGGTCTTGACAGTAATGGTAGAAAAAATAGAGGTGGAAAATTAATGGAAGAAATAGTTGGATTATATATAAAGAATTTCTGCAATAAAAATAATTTTGAATTTTTATCTCAAGCTAGAGCCACTACAATCAAAAAGAAATGGGGTGCAGATATTAAAGTAGATAAATCAAAAAGAAGTTTTGACTTTGCTATATATAACCCAATTAACAAGGCAATAAAACTATTTGAAACAAATTTTTATAATGGTAATGGTTCGAAGCTTAAAACCGTAAGTGTGGAATTCCAAAATTTATTTAATGAGCTCAAAGAACAAAATATTGATTTTATTTGGATTACAGATGGATTTGGTTGGCAATCAACAAAGAGTTATTTAGAAGAAACATATAACCATAACGATTACATTTTTAATCTAAAAATGCTTGAAGAAAATATTTTAGATGAATTGACTTGGTAATAACTTTTCTTTAGACAATTTCTCAAATCTTTTTATCGATAAATCAAGATAATCTTTCTCAATATCTATTCCCATAAATTTACGTCCATGTGCAATTGCAGCTATCCCTGTTGTTGAACTACCTGTAAAAGGATCGAGAACAATATCACCTTCTTTTGTACTCGATAATATAATTCTATTCAATAAGTCCAAAGATTTTTGAGTTGGATGTTTTCCAAAAGTTTTTTCTTCTCTTTTGGGTGTATAAATAGCCCAAACCGATCTCATTTGAAAACCTTTCTTTTTTAAAAAATCATCTGGCCAATCAGAATTTTTTATTAAATTATAATTAAAGGTATGAACTCCTTTTTTCTCTTTTCTAGCCCAAATCAATGTCTCGTGACTAGCCGTAAAAAACCTGCAACTTAGGTTGGGGGAGGCATTTGGTTTATACCAAACAATTTCATTTAAAATCCGATAATCGTTAAGTTGTAGGGCATACCCACATTGATAAATGGAGTGATAGGTTCCGCTAATCCATATTGTTCCATTTGGTTTTAATATTCTTTTACATTCTGTAATCCAAGCAATGTGAAATTTCAAATTTTCTTCTAACCCCTTTCCCATATCCCATTCAGCTTTTTTGACGCTGACCATTTTTCCATTTTGACAAGTAAAAGTTCCATTAGAGAGAAAATAGGGTGGGTCTGCAAATATCATATCCACGGAATTATCCTTAATTTTCTTTAAAACATTTAGACAATCTCCCTGGTATAAACAAAAGTTTTTCTCTTTAAAATATGGTTCCATAAATAAATATTACGCCGAATAAAACCCGAAAACAATACTTATTTGACAATAACGGTAATTGGTGAGAATATACCAATATTGACATCTCCGCGAGTCAATCGTCAGTAGTGAAAGCTGTGATGTCCGTAGGGTAACCTCGGAAAAGGTTTAGTAAAACTAATCTAAAATTTGTAGGGATTAAATACTAAACACTTGCGGAAGCAAGTTTTTTTATTATTTAAACCTAAAAAAATGAACAACTCAAGTAGTACTCTAATTAAATTTCCGGTAAAAATATTTCGAAAAGTATACGATGGAAAATCAATTTTCCAAAATACAACAGATAATGATAATATTTTAGATTCAGGAAATATTTATTCTGCAATATTATCAATAATTGATTTGCCAGTCGATATTGGGGATTGGACAGAAATTAACCCCAGAGATCCCAAAACGTCGTCACTTGTTGCCACCAAAATAAAAGATACTTTAATCGACGATCCGGAATGGTTTTTGTTTAAGAACCGCGGCTTAACTTTACTTGCTTCAAGTGTTGATTTCGACAATAAGAATAATATTGTAAGTCTTGAAATGTCAGAAAAAGCGATTCATGGACTCCTTGACGGAGGACATACTTTTAAAGTTATTCAAGAATATCTGGCCGATTTAAGCGAGGAAGAAAAAGAAGGTATCAATGCATTTATAAAAGTAGAGATATTGGAAGGAATCAATGATTTAGAATCTGCTGTAAAAATTGTCGAAGCAAGAAATACTTCAATTCAAGTAAAGCAACAGAGTCTTGATGAGCTTAATAAGTTATATGAGCCTATTAAAGAAATTCTCGCAGGAAAGTTTTATTCTGACAACATCTCTTATAAAGAATATGAGCTCAACGACGATAATTCAAACAAAACTATAGATATTAAGGAGATTCTCTCATATTTTGTCTGTTTTGATAACACAAATTTTGATGATAAAAAACATCCTACCATTGCGTATTCTTCAAAAGCGGCAGTTGTTAACCACTACAGGGAGCATTTAGACGAATTGAAGAAATACATACCTCTTCTTCCGGAAATTCTTGACCTAAGAGATAGTATTTACATGGAATTACCAGAGGCGTATAACCATTTAAAAGGTAAATTCGGTGGTTTAACAGGCGTGGTTAAAATTGATGGTAAACCAAGATATCTTCCAGAGGTATTAAAGTTTACTGGTGAAAAATCTGGATACAGAATTCCTGCCGGTTTTATCTATCCAATTTTAGCTTCTTTTAGAAATTTAGTCGATTGTTCTGCAGAAAAATGTAAATGGAAGGAAAACCCATATAGATTTTTTGAAGAATTAAAATATGAGCTTGCGTCAAGAATTGGAGAACAGGCTAAACAAATAAACAACCCAAATAGAATGGGCAAAGATATTTCTACGTGGAGAAGTTGTTACGATTTGGTCCAGCTTGAAGTCCTGAAAAGACATTTGTAAAAATTGTTGGTTTCAGAAATAAACGGCGGCTAATAACCGCCGTTTATGGATATCTATTTTCTCATCATTCATTTCCACAAAAAATAAGGTGTTCTGGAAAAGAGAAATACAGTTTTAAAATAATAATTTAATTCTCTTATCTAAATTTTATACTCCGCTTCTTTTCGATCTCTTATTTCAAAACCGACTCGCTCGTGAGCCTTGATTGAATTGGGATTATCGGGATTTATCAAACTCCATATTTTTTTCATTTTGTTGTCTCTTGCCGCCTCTATTAGTTTTTCAAATAGCCTTATCCCAATTCCTTTTCCTTGCCGCTCGGGGGAGATACCAATGTATCTACAATAAACTTCCCCATATATAGGCACAGTTTCATAAGCCAAAATAAATCCAATAACTTTTCCACCAGTTTGTGCTAAAAAACATAATCTATTTTTTACAAACTCTTCAAAATTGCTTTCCGAAACTACCAGATGTTCTTCTTTTTCTTCTGGTGTTAACTGCTCCCATTTTTCTTGTCCTAGATATTGAATTTGAGTCTCAATATCAATTTCTCTAATGGTGGCGAAGTCTTCTAAAGTAATCGGTCTGATATTACAATTTTCCATGATTCAATTATAATCCTCCTATGAAAACTCTTATCGTCTATTATTCCCGAACAGGAAATACCAAAAGAATGGGTGAACTAATTGCCCAAAAATTACATGCCGATATTGATGAAATTATTGATCAAAAAAATCGAAAAGGATTCCTTGGTTTTATCTTCGGTGGTCGCGATGCCATGAAAGAAAATTTAACCGAAATCACCGTTACCAAAAATCCCGCTGATTACGATTTGGTTATCATCGGCACTCCAGTTTGGGCTGGCTCTTCCACTCCCGCTTTTCGCACCTATCTGACGCAGAATTTAAATAAAATCAAAAAAGCTGCCGTTTTTGTTACCTCTGGCGGTGGTCCTGTGGATAAAACTGTTACCATCTTTGAAAAAATTACCGGCAAAAATTGTCTGGCTTCTGTCGGCTGGACCAATACCGAAATAAATCAAAATAATATCGATTCAAAACTCGATACTTTTATCAAAAACATAAAATTGTCATAAAAAACTTTTTTAGCCTCCTTTCCTCAAAGGAGGTGGTCCCGATTCATCGGGAACGGAGGATTTAATATTGAACCAAAGCTTGGAAACTATTTAACGGAAATTGGCCAAATATCGAAAAAATAATCACTAGTCAGAGGAATTTCGGATAAACATACGACCAAATCATTAGCGACCTATGATTACTCTTGATGATTTTGTCTTAAAAAATATTCGTAACACTATCATTACTTCTGATGATGTTGCAGATAAAAATTGTGAAAACTTTGTTGGTGCCACTCAGATTCCTCTCGGTATTGCCGGTCCTCTGAAAATTAATCAAAACAAATCCTCTCATGATTACTATCTTCCTCTTACCACCACTGAAGGGGCTCTTATCGCTAGCGTTAACCGCGGCTGCAAGGCTACTTATCAGGGAGGTATCAACACTTTTGTCGATAATGTCGGCATTACCCGTGCCCCTCTTTTTAAAACCAAGGGTGTCACCGAATCTCAAAAAATTGTTGCCGATCTCAAAAAAACATTACCAAAATTAAACGACTTGGCTCTCTCCACCTCCAGCCACATCGCTCTTTTAGGGTTTGAAGATCAAATTGTTGGTAAAAATTTATGGCTTCGTTTTTCTTTTGATACGGCGGAGGCCATGGGGATGAATATGGTGACGAAGGCTTCAGAAAAAATCAGTCAGTATATTGAAACTAAATATCACGTCAAATGTCTCGCCATTTCCGGCAATTATTGTTCCGATAAAAAAGCCACTTGGGTATCTTTTATCCGTGGTCGTGGCAAAAAAGTTTGGGCTGAAGCTACTATTGATTACCACACCTGTTTAAAAGTTCTCAAGACTAGCCCGGAAAAAATTGTTGAAATTGTCAAACAAAAATCTCAACTTGGATCCATTATTGCCGGTTCTCTTGGTTTTAATGCTCATTTTGCCAATGTTATTGCTGCTCTTTTTCTGTCCACCGGCCAGGATGCTGCCCATGTTTCCGAATCATCCATGGGTATTACCGAGGCTGAAGTTGATAGTGATGGCCATCTCTATTTCAGTGTTTATTTACCTTCTCTAATTGTCGGTACTGTCGGTGGGGGAACCACCTTACCTACTCAGACCGAGGCCTTAGATCTTCTTAATTTTGGGAAGCGTCCTTATGACGTTTTAAAATTTTCAGAAATTATTGCTGCAGCTGTTTTAACCGGAGAATTATCTCTGACTGCCGCTCTGGCTTCGGGAGATTTAGTTTCCGCTCATCAAAAATTAGGAAAAGGAAAAAAATGATCAACTATCAGAAGTTAACCCAAGTGGGTATTGCCGGTTTTGGCGCCTATGTCCCTCATCACCGGATTACCACCGATGAAATTGCTGCTACTTGGCACAAAAATGGTCCCCAAATTGCCTCCGCCCTTGGTGTTGTCAAAAAAGCCATTGCTTCCAATGACGAGGACTGTATTACCATGGCCTCAGAGGCGGCTCTCACTGCCCTGAATATGTCGGATATCGTCCCCACTAAATTAGGTGCCTGTTTTATGGGAAGTGAGTCCTTTCCCTATGCTGTCAAACCTTCGAGTACTATTTTGGCCGACATGCTTCGGATGGGTAGTGAATACTTTAGTGCCGATTTAGAATTTGCCTGTAAGGCAGGTACTGCTGCCATTCAGGTTGTTTCTGCTCTCATCGAGTCAGGGATGATAAACAGCGGTTTAGCCGTAGGTAGCGATAAATCTCAAGCAAGACCTTCTGATGTCTTGGAATATACCGCCGGTTCCGGTGCCGGGGCTTTGATATTAAGTAATGATTCCAAACAATGGTTAGCCAAAATAAATTGCACTTTTTCTTCATCTTCTGACACTCCTGATTTTTGGAGACGAGAGGGAGAATCTTATCCTACCCATGCCGGCAGATTCAGTGGTGAACCCGCCTATTTTACTCAAATTATTCAAAGTTCCCGTCTTCTTTTTGAAAAAACCAAAACTACTGCTGTCGATTATGATTGGGCTATTTTTCACTCACCCAACAAAAAATTTCCACAAAAAGTTGCCGCCATGCTTGGTTTTACTCCCTCACAGTTACAACATAGTTTATTAGTCGAAACCATTGGCAATCCCTATAGTGGTGCCTCATTGATATCTTTGGCCAATGTTTTAGAAAATGCCCAAGCTGGTGACAAAATTTTTATGGCCTCTTATGGTTCCGGTGCCGGTTCTGATTGTTTTTCCATTACCACTACCCCTCTATTACTCAAAAAAAGAAA
>Ga0265297_10003299_pt1 | contig 29632 bp, 31 predicted proteins | sample Munlanlwell13791_FD_192502 | JGI IMG/M metagenome (GOLD analysis project Ga0265297, IMG submission 192502) | Leachate microbial communities from a municipal landfill in Southern Ontario, Canada - Leachate well 137-91 | ecosystem: Engineered > Solid waste > Landfill > Unclassified | place...
GCTTTTTTTGAGCATTTTAGTCCATTTAACTAGTTAATGTTATTGATTAGTTGTTACAGGATAGCATAATTCGTGATATTCCGCACTCAATTTTGAACGGTCTCGTTCAAGAGCAAGGGGGCTAGAACCCGCCTTGTTCTTCGAAACATTCTGTTAAGGAGGTGCTGAGCATGCGTGCTCTCACCATAGTCGTTCTGACCGTTGCCGTTTTTATGTCTCTCTGCGCCGTGCCGGCGCAGGCCGACAACATCTTCAAGGAGCTCGGCAGATTCTTGCTGAGCCCTGCAGGCTCACGACCATGCCCGTTGCCGCAGACGGAATACTTGACACTCAGCCGCAGTAATCGCCCGTTGGGCGAGATACTGCCCCGCGAAGTCAACGGCCCCGGCAACGCCAATTGGGCACTGTCTGAGGTGTTGGACCAGGCCGGTTGGGTCGTCATTGATCCCGACGCCCGCCAGGCCGCACAGGAAGAGGCTGGGTTGGTTAACGCAAACGCCGAGCCGGCGGTTGCTACCAGCTTCGTGAGTGTTCAGGCGGACTTCAAGGATGGCCGCAGCTGGACCCGCCGCCACTGGAACGGGGATAGTTGGGACGAGGAGGAGGTCTGCGAGATCATCTGCGTCCTTTTCCTCAAGGTCTCCGACAGTCACGGCCGGACAATCACGGCGCGTGCCCAAGGCTCCAGCTGGAGCCGCTACACCAACTTCAGTTACAACTGCGATCGCTGGGGTATCGAACAGGAGTCCTTCCAACCTGAGGACGAGGACCTGGCTTTCCTGGCTGCGCTGGTCAAAGCCAGCAACCAGATCGTCACTCGCCTGAACCAGGCGGTTCCGGCTACCCAGCCCGCGACTTCGCAAGCGCCGGCAGTCATCGAATACTGCCCCTTCTGCCGGTTTGCGATCACGATCGTTGGGGCGAACTACTGCCCCAAGTGTGGCAAGCCGCTGCACGCAACGACCGACGCCCAGCCCCTCAACTGAGGAGCCGGGCTTTTTTTATCTCATCATATTTTCAATAGAATCTAAAAAACTGCCGTAGCAGCTTCTTAGATTCTATTGAAAATATGTAAACTCTAGACCATTCCCTTGCCAATTCCGGCAATCGATCTGGCAATAAAGTATGCCAGGACGATAATCACGATACCGATAATAGCGTTTATGACTCCCTGTTGGCCTTTTTTGGCGGCATCAGGATTTCCGGCGGCGGTAATGTAGAGAATACCAGAGTAGATCAGGTAGACAATCGCCATTATCCCGGCAATTATCAGCACGAAGTTTATGACGTTGTTAGCAATGGTACTAACGTTGTTTTCGCTGTTTTGGACTGGGGTTAAAAAGTTGAAATTAATAGCTGCATGAGCCCTTGGCACCAGCCAGTCAACAATCGTCTTCATTAATCCTCCTTAAAATTATTTACTTTACTAAATCATATTACCTGCGTTTTGTGTTGTCAAGCATTTTCGCTTTAGACACAATTTAATAAACAAGGCCGGCGAAAATTTTCAGTATGACATTGGCCGATAGAATGAAAGCCAGTCCGATTACCGCCCAGATCAAAGTCTTTTTGGCACTTTCGGCTTTGCTTTCCTCTCCGAAAGAGGTGATGTAAAGGAAACTGGCGTATAAAATATAAAATACCGCGGCAGCCTCAGCATAGTAAACCAATAGTTGAATTATTCTCCAGAGGAATCCGTTTTGGTTAAAAATTGCGCCGATGCTCGCATTAGTCCCGCCAAACCCGACAGGCAGAATTGTGTTTGGGTTTGTCGGATCGGAAAGATTCTGGCCGACAATCAGTTTTACTTCTCTAATTGTCAATTGGACAAGCATAACCGCTACAACAGCTGTGATGATGCCGTAAATTACATAGAGTATTGCTTTCTTTCCGCTCTCGGATTGTTTCGAGTTACCACCGGAAGAGATGTACTTCATGCCAGCGATTATTATCGCGATGATTGCCAAAATTCCCAAAATAACCAAAGTGAAGGACCCAATTCTGGCCATTAAATCGCTGATTGTTTTGATTGTTTTAGAAGCCCTAAAATTCGCCGCCCAAGTCGGCGTAACGACAGATCCTCCACCGCTCCCATTGCTGTCACTGTCTCCACTGTCGTCTCCCTCTCCCTCTATTTCGTTTTCGGTGACGGTAATTGTGTCACTGACCGTTTTACTGTTTAAAACATATTCGCGTGGTTCACTTGAACCGAAGGCTTTAACCATTACTGAATGGGGGCCCAGAGACGATGACCTTGTGTCCCAGCTCAGTGTATTGGAAATCGTTCCGGTTGCTGATGACAGATCGTCACTTGAGTTTTTGCTTAAATGGCCTTTGCGGAAACAAACACCTTGTTCGTCATTGTGGTTGATTATAGTAGTTTGGTCTGCATTGCAAATCCACCAGGTTAGATATTTGAACTGGACAGACGGACTCTGGGCGGCTGCAGCCGTGCGAATTTGGTCTAAATCCGCTGAAATTGTAATGATGTCCCGATTGTCCTCTTTGTGCAAAGAGTTCGGAGCTGTAATTGATATGCCAAAACTGCCGTTTTCGCTGCTGTCACCACCCTTTTCGAGAACTGCCACCGCTTTATTAACCGATCCGGCTAAATTATTCGCTCCGGTTGTCGCAGGCGCCCAAAATGCTTTGAGAGTCAAAGTTCTCTGCTCCGGATGATCGGTGCCAAGATTATTGGCCGTATTCACATCCCAAGTAAATTTGCCTGCAGTGGCGCTCGAGCTGGAGTTTGATCCGAGTGTGCATCCGGTTCCACTAATGGTGTTAGATTCGGCGTTGATAGTGCAGATGTTTGTTGAGTCGATGTTCAAAAGCACTGTGGCCAAGTGTTTATCGGTAGGAATGCTCAGTTTGGCGGAATCTGCCAGAAAATTGACTTGAGCCGAATCTCCGAAGCCGATTTCATCCAAAGAGGTAATTGTTAGACCCTCGTCTCCCGTTACTGAGCGGATTTGCTGATTGTAATTATTTAGTGCTGTCTGAATCTTTTTAGACGAAGCTGTATCACCAATTGAGTCGGCTTCCTCCTTTGCAGCAATTAGTATTTGTTGCGCTAACGCATCGGTTTGCGGGTTTTTGTATGTGTGACCTTCTGCAATCGAAACCGCAAGAGAACTACCATCTATCTCCTGCTGCCCGAAATGATTGGTACTGATCGCCACATCGCGATCACTATCGTCAGTAATCATAAAGGCAATCGAATACAAAGTATCACCTACGATTCGGTGTTCCGCAGTTGAATAGGCAATTGCTTGTTCATAACTTCTGATTGAGCTGTCAACAAGGTCTGATCTAAAACTATTTTCTCCAGAAAACTGAAAAGCTGCCGCTTGCATCAAAAGATAGCCAGGGTTGTCGTCTTTGGCTTTGTAGCTGTAGAAAGGATCAGAATTTATCAGATAATTGAATGGGGCCAACGGCACAATAGCGTATGACCCGCTGGAGGCTCCGCCGCTTGAGTTGGCGACACGGTACTGAAGTTTGTAGCCCGGATAGGCTCTGGTTTGGTTTCCGAATGCTCCGGAAATAGTGTCGGGGTTGTATATCTCAAGAAAAGTTATGCCACCCAGCAGATAAAAACTAAATTCGGGTACATCATTCGGGTTTTGGTAAGTTTTCTGGGGATAAACAACCCCGAGTGGCGGGATAGATATGGAATCGGCACCGACCGAAAGCAGATTAAGAGATGCCAGCACAGTTGTAACGAGTATTAAAACCCCCAAACTGATCATCAGCAGGTTTGTCAACCACCGGTTGGAAAATTTCTTAAACATTTGATTAGTGAATTTCAATTGTTACGCCGGCGAGGCTGCCGACGAAGACTACAAGCATTAAAAGCGCCGCTCCCATCAGTGTGCTAAAAAGAATATCCTTGGCTTCGTTAATCGAGGAGCTATCGCCCCTGGACGTTAAATATTTATATCCGGCATAAACTACCATCAAAGTGCAAAGAACAACAGCGGCTTTCATTGAGAAGGCATAGAAATTTTTTATATAATCAGAGAATGAGTATGCAACACCGCTCTTAATAGTGTCGTTTGAAAATCCAACCCCGACCTCGGTTCCATAACCGGCGGCATAAACTTTGGCAGCGACTAAAATATAGACAGATGAAAAAGCTGCGATTACATGCTTCGGGATTAATTTAATTTTCTTTGGCATTTTTTACCAAGTTTGCTTGCGCAATAAAGTCGTTATGTTTGTAGCGGCAGTGTCAAGTGATGCTTGCGACGATTGAGCCTTGGTAACGACTCTTGTTATTGCCTCTTTCAACTGGGAATCAACATCAACCGGGTATCTGCCCTTGGTCAATGTTGTGGCTGTTTTGAGTTGATCGATATCCGGAGCTCCGTTTCCACGGTCTCTAAGTTTAGGTTCAACATCTTCAATGTGTGACGGTAGCTCTTTAGTTGTAGAAACATAACCATCAGCGCTGTCTATTGATAGTAAAGTAATAAATTTCCAGGCGTTTGTTTGTTGTTTTGAATAAGACGGAACGGTATAAGTCGTGTATTTAGCATAGTCAACTACATTGTTTATATCGCCAATTTGCGGAATTTTTGCAACCTCAAAATTAAAATCTGGGTATAGTTGCTGGAAGTTAAGGCCGAGATTTGAGTAACCGAAAATCATGGTAACTTTGCCCTGAAGAAACGCATCAACATCATTGGGCATTGACGAATTCCAAGTGTAATACGAAGAAGACGGATCAGCATATTTTGCGTAGAAATCCAAAGAGTTTCGTCCGGAATAGATATCAGTGCCCGAAGCCGATTTGATTGGCAAATTAAACACGGCTTGGGACGCGTCGTCAGAGATCATTTTTGTTTGATTTTGGATCATCAGTAAGGTTAATATGTCCTGGGAATTCGAGACATTATTACTGGTTCCCATTGCTACAGCAGAAGTCTGGATCGAACTACCACTCTTTACAGTCAAATATGGTTCAATTTGGTTAAACTCGTCCCAGGTGATCGGAAATTTTTCGAATATTGCGCCGATCTTTGTTGTTAGATCTTCCTGGTCGCGATGGCTATCCATGAAATTTTCCTTCGCTTTGTCGTATAAAACAGGATTATAGTAAATTCTAAGCAGATCAACAGAAGGAGAAAGGCCGTAAACTTGCTTGTCAATAATATTATCATTAACAACAGGCTTGACGAAATATTCCGACAAATTAATGTCTTTTGATTTGATTAGATCTTGTGGTAGCGGAGTCAACTTGTCTTTGTGTCGATAAACCCAATCATTCGGCATTGCCCAGACGTCCGGGCCTTCGCCGGATAGAATAGAATTCATGGCATTGTTTTCGTAATTACCATCGAGTGATTTTTTGTAATACTTGACTTCAATACCTTTGTTCTCATTTTTAAAATCCTGGATTATCGGCTTCATTGTGTCTTCGTCGACAAATCCCCAAATGACAAGTTCGTTGGATCCGGTTGTATTTTTCGTGTTGCTACAACCGGTTAAAGTGACAGACAAAAACAGGGCCAGACATGTTATGCCTGTGATCTTTAAAAATTTCTTGAGTTTTGAACCCTTAACTTTTGACATTTAACCCTCCCGGATGAAATTCAAGAATTATGAATTAAGAATTATGAATTAAGAAGAAAATTCGCAATTCATGAGTCATAATTTCCTCGAGATTTCTTTAAGGTAATCTCGAAAATCACCACCAATATCGTCTCGTTTGAGCGCTACTTCAACATTGGTTTTAATGTATTCAAGAACATTCCCGCAATCGTAATAAGTGCCACCCTCAACTTCACGACAGTAAATCGGGCCAACTTCTCTTAGTTTATTGATGCCGTCGGCCAGCCAGATTTCCCCGCCCTTTCCCGGCTCCAAATTTTTCAAGGCAGTGAAGATATCGGGAGTAAGGATATATGCTCCGTCAAGAGCCAGATCGGATGGTGCTTCTTCAATTGACGGTTTTTCAATCAGTTCGTGAGCAATATAGGTAAGATTTTCAACTTCTTCAACTTTTGGAACCCCATATCGAACAAGATCTTTTTTTGGCACCTTAACCGCCGAGATAACCGGACGCCCGTATTTTTCAAAGACATCTATGCATTGTTTAAGACGAGGTTGAACAGTACTTGCAGTGAATTGATCTCCCCACATAACGGCAAAAGGTTCATCACCGATAATCTTCTCGGCATTTAAAACCGGCGTGCCGTTTCCGTACGGTCCTTTCTGCCTGACGTAAATAAAGTTTGCCAGACTGGAAATTTTTCTAATTTGCTCCAGCTGGTCGAGTTTGCCATTTTTTTCCAGATAAGCCTCAAGTTCCAAATTATTATCAAAATAATCCTCGATCGCTTTTTTGCTGCTGCTTGTAACAATAATAATATCTTCAATTCCGGAGGCCACTGCTTCCTCAACGATATATTGAATCGCCGGCTTATCAACAACCGGCAACATTTCTTTCGGCACGGATTTAACAACCGGTAAAAAACGGGTACCGTAACCCGCCGCCGGAATAACAGCCTTGCGAATTTTACTCATAAAATTCTCCAATAATGGATAACGAATGTTCTAATAACCAATAACTAATATTCATCCAATTTGTTATTAGTCATTCGGATATTAGTCATCCATTCTTGTCTTGTTCATCCCATCTCTATCTTTAGCGACTTTGTCTTGGATTTTGCATCTTTCGGAATTGTGATTGAAAGCAGACCGTTTTTCAATGTTGCTCTGGCTTTTTCCGAATTCACCGCTATCGGCAGGACAAAAGTTCGGGAGAATGGTCCCCAATAACACTCCTGGACGAAATGCATTTCGTCAGTTGCCTTGTGGCCACTTTTGCGTTCGCCGCGAATTGCAACCACCTCATCAGTGATTTGGACATCAATATCAGCAGGAGAAGTGCCGGCAATCGGTGCTAAAATATAAATGTTGTCGTCATCTTGATAGACGTCTATAGCAAGCTGGCCTTCGGTTTCCTCGGCCTCTATATCAATTGTGTTATCAACCATCAATCCCTCCTTAGAACCTCAAAAACGATAAAAATATGCCCTATAACCATTATAATCTGCAATAATATTGCCGTCAACAACCCAACGGGAATAATTGGAATCCGGGCTATGTTGTATTGACAAATTTATGTATCATATGTTACAATGATAATATCATGCAACACGAATATATTTCTACAATTGAAGCGGCTGAGATACTAGGGCTATCAAGGACTCAAGTTTTTCGCTTAGCCAAAGTGGGTCAAATTCCGGCGGTTAAGATTGGCCGTAATTTTGCAATTAAAAAATCCGATCTGGGCATCTACTCTGGTGAGCTTACAACTGCTCAAAAGAAAGAACTCGATAAAGGCGTTGACAAAATTTATAAAGAATACGGTGAGGCATTGAAAAAATTGGGGGATGCATGATTTTCCGAATATCGATTGAAGAGGTTGAATACATTGCTCATCGCAGCGCCAGAAATATGATGACATGGGACGAGCCGATTCCCGATTTTTCCACTCGTTATCCCAATGTTCTTGAAAGCTGTCTGGCAGTGCCGTTCCAATCGTTTGGCCGCAAAGATCTGTACTCGACTTTCATCAAGAAAGCGGCAATTTTGTTTTATTTAATGATCAAAAATCATCCATTTGAGAACGGAAACAAACGACTAGCAGTGACGACACTTTTAATGTTTTTACGAAAAAATGGCAAGTGGCTGACAGTCGACAATCAAGAACTTTACAATTTTGCCGTTTGGGTTGCATCCTCTCCCGCTGAGTTCCGCGAGGAAATACTGGCTGCCACCGAAAAATTCGTCAAAAAAAATTTAGTGAACAAAAAATAAGATCGAAAATGGGTATCGTTGAACTAAAAAATAATGTTGCTGCGATAAGTAATTTTTGTCTCGATTTAATTTTCCCTAAGACTTGTGTTAATTGTGGCAAGTTTGGGAGTTTTGTTTGCAATGATTGTTTGAGCAAAATTAAACCAATCAAGACTCAGGTTTGCCCGAAGTGCGGGAAAATATCCGATTTAGGCAAATGGTGTTCCGGATGCAAAGGAAAATCAAACCTGGCTGGCATTATCGTCGGCGCCGCATATCGATCCGGACCAACAAAAGAAATGATTCATTATTTGAAATACAATTCAGTCAAAGAGTTAGCCAGACCGTTGGCCGACCTTCTGATCGACCAGCTTATCGAAGAGGAATTATCAAACAAAGTAATTGTTGCAAGCGTGCCACTGCACAAAAAACGGTACCTCGAGCGGGGATACAACCAGTCGGAAATCATAGCCAAAATTGTTGTCGCCAAGCTTGGATTAAACTATCAAAACCTATTAGTCCGCAAGAAATATACTGAGTCACAAGTAAAGTTGAAAGGTGGTGCACGCCGAAGTAATTTAACTGGCGCTTTCGCCGTTCTTGATCCAGTCAGTATCAAAGGCAAAACAATACTTCTAATCGATGATGTCTCGACCACGGGCTCGACTTTGGAAGAGTGCGCAAGAGTTCTGCGTGCGGCAGGAGCCATGCGAATCTATGGTCTAGTGATAGCCAGGGGATGACTCTACCTAAAATTAATTTTGTCTTTGATAATATAGAGCGGCCTGTTTTGCGTTTCGGTATAAATTCTTCCGACATATTCACCGAGAATTCCCAGTGCGATTAAAATCAGGCCGGAGGTCAGGGCAATTACCGAAATTAGCAACAAAATTAAATACAAATTTCCCGCCATAACCGAACGGAAAATTATTACACCGATCCCACCAAGAAAGCCGACGATGAACAATATAAAACCGGCGTACGAGATCAATTTAAGTGAGAAATTTGAGAAAGAGGTTATGGCGTGTAGCGAGAGTTTCAACATTTTCCCGAAAGAATATTTGGTTTTGCCATGGTGTCTTTTGTCGCGGTTAAAAAAGACTGAAGTCTGACTAAAGCCAATCCAAGGGACTAAACCGCGGATAAAACGTGATTTTTCCGGCATTTTTGATAACTCACTTGCGACTTTTTTATCAATTAGGCGGAAGTCGCCAGTATTAGCCGGAATTTTTATTTCAGTTATAGAAACCAAAATTTTGTAAAAGATGGAAGCGGTTATTTTTTTAAACCAAGAATCTTTTCTCGCTCGCCTGACGGCGTAAACAACCTCGTATCCCCCGAGCCATTTGCTAACCAGAGAAGGTATCAATTCCGGCGGGTCCTGAAGATCGCTATCGATAATAACCGTTGCATCGCCCGAGCTATTGTCAATGCCGGCGGTAATGGCAATCTGGTGGCCAAAGTTTCTAGAAAAAATGAGCACTTTTGTTTGCTTGTCTTTTTTACTGATTTGTTCGAGTTTTCCCACCGATCCGTCCGAACTCCCGTCATCAATGAAAATAATTTCATGCTTATATTTTTTGACCGACTTTTTTAAGCGAGAGTAAAAAGAAGCGATATTTTCGGTTTCATTATAAACCGGAGCAACAATGCTTAACTTGAAATTGGTTTTATTTCTTTTCTTCATTATTGTTTTTAAAATATACTTCAGAAATATCATCTTCATAGACTTTTTTCCAATCGGGGCTGGCAATTAGATATTCCAAAAGGGCATTTGTTCCGATTTTTTGGTCAAATAAATTCAAGACGTAGAGATCCAGAGGAGAATTTTTTTCCGGTTTTTTGAGCAAAACATAGGAAATTTGATATTGCTCGAGCTTGCTTCTTGTATAGATTCTGTCTTGCGAGTAGAAATTATTATATTCTTCCAAAATCGAAGTTTTTCCATTAATTAACTTTTCCGGTCCCCGACCATCGATAAATATTTTAAGTTCGGGATGCGACCAGACAAGGAAACCGCCCCAGTCATAATTATTGAAAAACAAGCCTTTTTTCGGATGGTTTTTAGCAATAAAATCCGCGGCCTTAACCGGGTATCCTAGCACCGGCAACCCCAGCGATTTGTCATAACTAGGCCTAAAGCTATAAAAAACTTCGGCAGACAAGGCCAAAACAATCATGACGGAAAATGTTAATGCCAGTTTTTTGAAAACCAGGCCGGGCTTAACAGATTTGTCGAAGGAAGTGATTGCTCTGGCAACAATCGGCGCAGCCAATATGGCAAAAATCGGAAATTGCCGGATGTAACGGACTCCCAAATAGCCGTAGATCACCAGCATTATTGCTTCAAAATATCTTATTTTGCGCTGGTATTTGTCAATTGTGAAAGCGAAAAGCAAGACGGAAAGCGGAATATAAATTGTTAAAATCTTTGACATCCAGGGAAAACTTGCGATCGATGTCCATTCCTGAATGTGGTCCCGATAGTAACTGCCGCCATAATTAATTAAGAGTTTGAAGTAATCAAAACCGTATGGATTGATAATCACCGGAATTATTAGCGAACAGGCGACAATGGCGTAATTTATCAGATTTTCTTTGATCTTTTTCCCGTCGAAAAGATCGAGTTCCAACAGCAAAATTGCCGGCAGTAAAGTTATATACCCGCCGTGGAGATTGTTGAGAATAATGGAAAAAAAGAAATATAAATAAGCCCGTTCTTTGGGATTTTTAATAAATAATTTTATGTAAAGCAAAACTACCAGAGCAAAAACCAAAATGTATTGAACTCTGATGCCGAAATTAGTTGCCTGAGGTAAGAGAATAAAAATCAGCAGGAATATCACCGCCGCCTTGTTTGGCAGGTATTTTTGGATTATTTTGTATAACAACCAAACAGTAATGATCAAAAGCCCGGCGAATAAAACAAATAAGCCGATAAATCCAAAATATTTGTCTATCTCGTAAAGAACGATGTTTGAAAGCCATTCGTGATCCGGTCTCTCCAGCATCGCGAAGTGATTGTAGCCGATAAAAGTCGTAACCAAGGATTTTTTCTCGACAATTTCTTTTCCGAGATAAAGATGCCAACCCAAATCGGGGTCGAGAAAGAAACTTCTGGTTAAAATAGTCGCAATTAGTATAGATAAGATCAAAAACATGGACAAAGCTTAACACGCAGTTTGGGAAGATTGCAATAAAAGTTTTGCGTGCGACAGGAGCCAGGCGAATCTACGGCCTCGTTGTAGTCCGGTGCTAAACAAAAAATCTGCAATCTCTTGCAGACTTTTTGGCGGAGAGGGCGAGATTCGAACTCGCGAGACCATTGCTGGCCTTCCGGTTTTCAAGACCGGTGCACTCAACCACTATGCGACCTCTCCAAACCTAAAATTCTGGCGGAAGGTGAGGGATTCGAACCCTCGTGGCGGCTTTTAGACCACCGACGGTTTAGCAAACCGTTCCCTTAAGCCACTCGGGCAACCTTCCAAGTTTCTATCAGATTCTAGCATTTTTGAGTCTGAATAACAATGTTCTTGACAGTCGACGGTTTGCTTGTTACGTTCAGATGGCTGAAAGGTGCACAATACTCGCTCGCGAAAGGAGCGAATACAAAGATGCAGACAAAAATAACTGCGGAAAGTCTTTGGGATCAAGTTCTACCGCTCCTGCGGGAGCGCGTGGGTCAGGCGACGGTGGATGCCGTGCTCCGCGGCGCCAGCCCGGCGCAGTACGACGGTTCGACCTTCGTTCTCTCCGTGCCCAACGACTTCATCCGCCGCATGCTCGAGGAACGCCATCGACCGCTGATCCGCGCCTGCCTGGAGGAAGTGGCCCACCAACCGGTGGCACTGCGGATAGACGTAGTCGACGGTTCCCGACCGCCGATGAAGATCTTCGAACGGCCGATCACTGCCCCCGCCCAGCCCCCACGGCCCGCCGCCCATGAGATCTTGGAGACCACGCCCCTCAACGATCGTTACACCTTCGACAACTTCGTCGTCGCCGACTGCAATCGCTTCGCCCATGCGGCCGCACAGCAAGTCTGCCGCAACCCCGGGCGCAGCTACAATCCACTCTTTATCCACAGCAAGGCCGGCCTGGGCAAGACCCACTTGATGCAGGCTATCGGTCACCAGATCCGCGAGCAGCACCGTGGTGTCGAGGTCGTCTACATCTCGGCCGAGAACTTCGTCAACCAGCTCATCTCGGCCATCCGCGACAACCGAACGGCCGAGTTCCGCCGCCGCTACCGCTACGTCGATGTCTGGCTGGTGGACGATATACAGTTCATCGCGGCGATTGACGGTCCCGCCTCCGAAGAGGAGTTTTTCCACACTTTCAACACCCTGTGTATCAATGACAAGCAGGTGGTGATCGCCTCGGACGCGCCGCCGCGCCAGTTACAGATCATGAACGATCGCCTGCGCAGCCGCCTGGAGATGGGCATCCTCGCGGATTTGCGTGTACCGGACGTTGAGACCCGGGTCGCCATTCTCGAAAAGAAGGCTGAAGCGGAGCAGGTCTACATCCCGCGCGATATCCTGGAGTACCTGGCCAAGAAGATCGAGTCGAACATCCGAGTGCTTGAGGGAGCGTTTCTGAAGCTCTGCGCTGACCTGTCGCTCAACAAACGCACGCTGACCATCCCGCTGATCGATGAGTTGGTCGGCGACTACTCGACCTGCATCGACAGCAGGCAAGTGAGCATGAACGAGATCGTCAGTAGTGTCAGCGAGCGCTTCAACTGTTCGGTCAAGGACCTCACGGGGCCCAAACGCAGCAAGGACATCGCCTGGCCACGCCAGGTGGCAGTCTACCTCGCCCGCGAACTCACTGACCATTCGCTCTCGGACATCGGCAACTTCTTCGGCGGTCGCGACCACTCCACTATTCTCTACGCCTATAACAAGGTGGTCGAGTTGGTCGGCGAGGACGAGAAGACGTTGTGGCTGATGAATGACATGAAGGCCCAGATCCGCAACCACTAGTCGTGGTGAGCAGTACCCGCCCAGCGTACCGGGCGGTTTTTTCTTTCTCTGGACTAATCATCAAATAATTGCTAATCTTTAGTTAGGTCAAATAGTTGGCCAATGTTGGTAATAAGGGAGGGAATCATGGTGGAAAAAAAAGAAAAGATTGAGATAAATCCTTCTGATAAGCCGGTTTTGTACTGGCAAGCGATAGATTTTGAGTCGCACGAAAAGCCATCCGGCTGGTCGGCAATGGTTATTTTGGTCGCAATTATTCTGGCCGCAATCTTTGTCTGGATGCGTCTTTGGCTGGCTGTCGGAGTCGTCATCGCCGCCGCTTTTGCCCTAATTAGCCAGGCGAACTCGAGAGGAAGAAAACGAAGCTATGCGCTATATGACCAAGGCGTTACTGTTGACGATAAGGTTTATGCATTTGATCAATTCAAATCGTTTTGGATTTTTCCATACCAGGAACGGTTCATCGTCCGATTCGAGCTGCTAAGACGTTTTTCTTTGCCACTTGAAATGCCGATCGAGGATGAAAACCCTGAGCAAATCCGACTGTTCTTATCCAAACATTTGCCGGAAGCCGAGGATCGGGGCGAGGATATTTCAGATACAATCAATCGTTGGATAAAATTTTAAATAGCTGCTAGCTAATAGCTGTCAGCTGATAGCTTGATTTTATATGCCCGCGTAGCTCAGTGGATAGAGCGTCCGGTTGCGGTCCGGAAGGTCGTTGGTCCGATTCCAATCGCGGGTACCAAGAATCATCTGATAATTTGTAACTTATAACTTGATTATGCTTATAAGGTCACCCCCGCGGGTTGACTTTTTTGTTAGAGTATGCTATAGTGCGTTGTTATAAGAGATGAAGTAGCATCTTAACAAATTAGCGCCGTTATTCCTGCCAGCAGACTGGACTTAATTCAAGTCATTAAGCTTAGTCTGCTGGTAGGAAGAAACGGCCAGCACCCGTCTTGGTAACACGTTGCCTATTATGGCATTAGATGTAATTCGCACAAAAGCGTGTTGCCTCGTAGCCCGTGAACGGGCATTGACGTAGACGTATCCCCTCGTATGCTTAATGTGCAGCGATCAAAGGGGAAAACGCCCACACGGGCAGTGGTAATGGGCCAAGCCTAAACCACAAAGGGAGCTTCACGATGAGCAAGACCAACCACGACATCCTCCCGGAACATGCGGAGGAAGCACTCCTGGCCGTTGTGCGGCCAGGAGTGGCGAGCCTCTACGAGGAGGCCGCGAAGGGGGGGGCTAACCTGGGGGAGATCCTACAAGCGATGAGGGAGCAATCCCGAATCGCTCACAGAGTAGAGACGGGGGTGTCTGCCAAAGCGTGGCTGGCGGAGACCCTACTTGGGGAGGTGGTCTGGCTGATGTGGGCCAGAACCTTCAGGGGGAAGATAACACTCTGGTGGTTGGGGAGCCGCCAGGCCGCAGGCTATGCCTGCAGCCATTACCCACGCCGCTTGCCAGCAGTGATCCGTCGCATTTTGAATGCGACGGGAACAGGGGAAAAGTGGAGAAGCCTCAAGTGGGGGAACGCCAACCTCCCTCGACACGGAGTCGAGGGAGGAGCAACGGTCCAGGGGGTGAAAGCAGATGTTGTCCGCCTGTGGGACAATATACAGACAACGGAGTGACGGGCGATAACACGCACTACTAAGGGCAGGCCATCGTGGTCTGCCCTTTTCAAATACTTTAGATTGTTGATTGGGCTAACTTGTGTTAGAATCCACTATAGTAATATTAAAATTCTACTTCGCAAAATGTCCAACCCTGAAATCAAAAAATTAAAAAACAACGCCACTTTGCTCACATTGCCCAGTCGGGAAACAAAAATTGCCAGTGTTCTCATCTCTTTTCGCGTCGGGTCGAGATATGAACCGGCGGACAAAATCGGAATCTCCCACTTTCTCGAGCATTTAATGTTTGACGGTACCGAGAAGCGTCCGACGGCCAGAGATGTTGCCAGAGACGCGGATCAACTGGGTGCTAATTTTAACGCTCACACTTCGGATGAGTACACAACTTTTTATATCTCCGCTTCTAGTGATCACCTCGAAAAAGCGATCGAACTTTTAGGCGACATGATCTCAAATTCGCTGCTTGCGGAGAAAGAAATCATCAAAGAAAAAAATGTCATTATCGAAGAGATAAAAATGGGCGAGGATATGCCGGCGGAGCACGTTCACGATCTTTATGACGAAGCGATCTACCACGGAGACCCACTGGAACGCAATGTCATTGGCTCGCGCCAATCCGTTAATTCTATCAGTCGCGAAGACATTGTCTCTTTCAAAAATGAATTTTATGTCGGCGAAAATTGCTATATCGGTATCGGCGGCAACTTGGAAAGATATCCGATCGAAAAAATTATTCGGATGCTGGAGGAAAATATCAATTTGCCCGCCGGCAAAAAGACCGAGATATTTCCGGCAAAAATCGCTTCCAAAAACAAAAACATTTTGATCAAGGATACGGCCCAAACCAACATCTTGCTTGGTTTCTTGGGCCCGGCATACAATTCGATCGATGAATTCCCGCTGAAAATTTTGGGAATAATTCTCGGCGGCAACATGAGTTCTCGACTGTTCACGAAAATTCGAGAAGAGTTAAAGTTGGCCTACGATATCCGAACCGCGGTCTCTTTGGCTACTTCGGCCGGGACTCTGGTGACCCAAGCCGGAGTTGCTAGCGATAAAGTTGATTTAGCACTTAGATCAATTATCAATGAGTACGAAAAGGTTAAAACAGATCTGGAAGAAAGTGAAGTTGACAAAGCCAAACGCTACATGATTGGTCAGGCGGAAATTAAACTTGAGGGTTCTTTTGAACAAACTTATTTCTCTTTAAGACATTATTTTACCACCGGCGAAATTATCACTTTGGATCAATTCGTTACTAAAATTAAAAGTGTGACATTCGATCAAGTTAAATCGGTGGCAGAGAAATATTTGCTGGCCGATAAGATTGTTGTTGCTGCGATTGGACCGGACGAAGTTAATGAAAAAATAATTAAAGCATTGAGCGCGAGGAGTTAAATGGAAAAACCAAAAGTAGAAAGAACGATGATTGCTATCAAATCCGAATCAATCCAGCGGCAGATTATTGGAGAGTTAATCTCCAAATTTGAGCGCCGCGGTCTCAAAATGACTGCTTGTAAAATGTTGGCGCCTGATGCGGAGTTGATTGGCAAACATTATGCCGATGATGAATCGTGGTACGTTTCATCGGGCACAAAAACCAGAGCAAATTATGAAGCCAAGGGTGAGAAAAATCTTTTGGAGCCGATTGAATATGGCAAAAAAACCCGAGAGCTTTTAATGAATAGTCTGCAGGATCGGCCGATCATCGCTATGATCTGGGAAGGGCCGCACGCTGTAGCACTAGGTCGGAAAACCGCCGGTGCAACCAACCCGTTAATCGCCGATATCGGCTCAATCCGTGGAGATTATTCACACGATTCATACGAAGTCTCTGACGAAACTAACAGAGCAATCCAGACTTTGGTTCACGCTTCAGGATCGACTGAAGAAGCCGAAACTGAGATTGCAATTTGGTTCAAACCGGAAGAAATTCTCGATTACGATTTGGTTTTAGAAAATGTATTTTTCACTCCTGAATGGGGAAGAGTAAAGCGCTAGCGCGCAATTTCTAATGCTCCCAAATTGACCTAATTGATCTAAAAAAATCTAAGTTAAAAATGCCTGAAGGGAAAATTCGGAGGGCAATTTCTGTTTTACGAAAGTAAACTCTACTGATTTTGACCGATCGGTCAAAATCAGTAGAAGGTTTTGGGGGAGATTTTGATAAAAAAATTCCGGCTTGCTAACATCGCAAGCCGGAAAGGCTTTTGTACTTATTCGTCGAGACTTTGCGTCGCCCGCCAGAGAGTTGGTGCGATGGATTCGATCATTTCGGGTGAGATTGACCGGATTTCGAACCCTCCACCCTCAGCAAGTTTCTCGAGTACCAGGTAGTTTGGGCTCTCGCCTGGTAGCGGGGTTGTTCGGACGAAGTAACCTGATGCCCACGGCAGGTAGAAGCCTTCCTCGCCAGCTAGCATTTTCGCTGTCTCGTCGTCTTGCTTCCGCTCTCGTCTTCGACGCCAGCCCCGCCCTAAAATAAGTGTAATGAAGTACATCAGGATCCAACCGAGTAGAGCACCAGATCCGATCCGCCAGCCATCTGGTTTATGAATATTCGAGAAGAACAGGCCAAGCAGCAAGACTGATGCAACTATTCGGGCCCAGGTGATCGGACTACTGAAATGCCTCTTCTGATGATTGGGGATGCGCATTGTCCTCGTTTCCTTCCAGTGAGTTAACCGTACAGATTTTCAGCAACGTTAAAGACTAGCAAATATGCAGAATATGTCAATACTAACTCGACAATATGTGCCGTGACATTCAGACTAATTAATTTCAATTGATCTCGATTTATACTATTGCTCAGTACCATTTATTATGGTAGTATTAAAATGACGACTAGGTATCGTCATAAATATGGACATCAAAACAGCGGTTGAAAAACTTGGACTTAACCCAAAACAAGCCATGGTTTACTTGGCTATTTTGCAAATTGGTGCCGGAAATATTCAAGAAATTGCACAAAAATCAGCCGTTAAGCGTACAACAACGTATTCCATTTTAGACAACTTAATACTTCGCGGACTTGTTACTTACCGGCAAAAAGGTGCACATAGGGAGTATTTTTCAGAAAATCCGAGGAAAATCCCCTCTCTAATCGAACGCCAAATTCATCAGATGGAGGACAAGCAGAGAAGTATTGAAGAAATTATGCCGGAGTTGGCATCACTTTATAATCTGCATTCTACTAAACCAAAAGTCCGAGTTTATGAGGGAATTGAAGGAATTAAACAGGTTTTTGAAGAAACACTTTCCCTCAAGCGTGGGGAGGAAACACTAGCATATGCCTCGTACCAGACAATCAAGGGATATCTTTCTGATTTTATTAAAGATTATATTCGCCGTCGGGCTAGTCGTGGCATCACACAGCGCTGCATTGCCGAAGATTCAGAGGTTGCTCGTGAGGAATTAGTGAAAAATGATAAACGTGACTTGCGAGTTACGAGGTTGATTAATAAAGAGAAGTTTCCTTTTGATGTTGACCAAATCAATATTTATGGCAATAAAATGTTTATTGCCTCATATAAAGATCTGCTGGCAGTTGTGATTGAGTCGGCCGCAATAGCTAATACTCAGCGCTCAATCTTTGAACTCGCTTGGTTGGGGGCGGAGAAGGCGACTCCAGTAGTACAGCGAAGCTGACTACAGGGCAAGACAAAAGATTAATTTTCTGCTAAATTTTAAGCAATGAATTATGCAATCGCATTTATATCAACCTTAATTTTGTCGGTGATATTTACCGGCATTGTTCGAAATTTTGCGATCAAAAAGAATCTCGCTCCTGCTTTGCGCGATCGTGACTCACACAAAAATCCAACCCCGAGGATTGGCGGAGTGGCAATTTTCGCTGCATTTTTGGTTGTGTCGTTAATCTATTTTCTTTTGGTTGATCGTCAAGTTTATATTTCCAGCGTCAATTGGCTTGGTGTCGACAAAAAACTTCTGATGATCTGGCTGGGTTCGGCGGTTATTGTTCTGGCGATGCTTTACGACGATCTCAGAGGTCTTTCCGCCTGGAAAAAGCTGGGCTTCCAATCAATTGCGGCACTATTGGTAATTGTCGGAGGAATCGGCGTCGGAACCTTAACAAATCCCTTTGGCCCGGACATTAATTTAAACAGCTGGATTATTCCCTTGGGTTCTCATCATATTTGGGTTTGGTCCGACCTTCTGGCCTTCTTTTGGCTTCTTGGCATGATGAATGTGATTAATTTTATCGATGGTATCGATGGTTTGGCCGCCGGCGTTTCCGGAATTGCAGCTTTCATCATATTTACTTTAAGTTTGATGGTCAGCCAAAGCGCCGTCGCCATGATCGCAATCATTCTTTGTGGTGCAACATTTGGTTTTCTCTACTGGAATTTTTATCCGGCAAAAATATTTATGGGCGACAGCGGCTCGATGTTTTTGGGATTTATGCTCGGAGTTCTGCCATTATTGTCGGGCGGAAAGCTGGCAACAGCCTTTTTGGTCCTCGGATTTGCAATTGTTGACGGCTTAATTGTTGCCGGCGCGCGCATCATCAAACATAAAAATCCTTTTACAACTGCCGACAAAACCCACCTTCACCACCGGTTTTTGGCCGCCGGTTTTTCCGTGCCAGCCACGGTTCTTTCGCTCTATGGTATCGCCGCGCTTTTTGGCTGGGTAGCACTGCGCTCAACAACAGCCAGTAAAATTTTTGCCTCAACGGGTTTGATTATATTAGTCGCTGCCTTAATAATAATTCTGAATGAGATCAAAAAGAGGAGGAAAAATGTTTGATATTCATAAACAGAAATGGGTCAAGGTTGTTTTTATCGTCCTTCTAGTATTGATGCTGATTTTTACCATTTTGCCTTTTCTGGGCAGCATCTAGTGTTATAATAAACTCATGGAAGACTCGGGCTTTACATTCAGGGGACAAAGACTGGACGAAAAGGTGGCAGATGTCATCCGCCGGCATCCGATTATCTTTTTTTGGCCGCTACTTCAGGCAACACTTGGTTTAGCGGTTGGAATTATAGTTCTAATTTATGCCGGCTTTGGCGATATTTTTCTCATCGTCGGATTCATCGCGCTTCTGTTTATCTTTTCTGTGATATTTAAAATTTGGTTTATCTATTCAAATAGTTTTTGTCTAATCACAAATCAGCGGGTAATAAATGTTGACCAACGAGGGTTCTTCAACCGGGTGATTACCGAAACAGAATTCTCCAAAATCCAAGACGTCACTAACTCGACCAACGGCATGATTGGTACTAGCCTAAATTTCGGTGAGGTTGCAATACAAACTGCCGGCAAAGAGAACAAGCTACTTATTAAATTTGTACCCGATCCGTACTCTGTGCAACAAGAAATAACAAAACATCTATAAAAAATCCCGCAAGAATGTCATTCCTGCGGGTCGTTCACAAAGCAGTCGGATTCGTGCTGCGTTTCTAGCCGGTGTCGTTCGACAACGGCAGCGCTTAGCGCATCCTGGTCTCCTGATTGCAGGGTGCGATAGAGCTCAGTAGCTCGTACGCAACCAACATCGGGGAGCAATTCGGGCTTGTCCTGACTCATGATACATCCCTTCTTTCTGCTTGGGAACTATTTATATCAAAATTATTAGTATTTGTCAAGGCCATATCATCCGGTAGTATTCTTTCTAAATCTGCTGCTGCCCGCTCTCGGGCTGGTGATCTTGGCTCGCCAGTAACTTTATTAATATCTGCTCCTTCGTAATTGGCACTGCCGAGGATACACATCATTGGCGCTTCTTCTGATCCCTGATAAATCAAATGCATTCGTGCTGCCTGATAACAGAGATCTTCAAGGCGATTGCGTCCCTGACTAACTGATGGAATATTATAAAATCTACTGTCGGGTGTAATGGCGAATGATAATTGTCGTAAATTTATAGGGTCTTCTCCTAATTCACCGATTTTTATAAATTTGTTTCCCGAGAGAATTCTAAAATCGTCTGAAATTCTCTCAACTGCTCTGAAAAATGCTCTTAGATCTTCTATTGTCTCAAGGTTGTTTAGAACGGGTAGCGCCAGTTTGCCCATCTCTTCTCGTTCTGTAACCATTCCGATAGTTTTGGTTTGAACCGGACGCACCTTCCCATCGGATGTCTGTATTTTCCAGTCAGTTGCCATGGTTAGGTCTTCATTGTGCTCCGGGTAGCTCACTTCCTCAACACCTTCCAATGATTCCAGTAAATCAGCTGAAGCAATTTCGCCTAAAAGTCCGGCGATAAGCACTCTACCATCAATTTTATAAGCTTGAGATACTATTTCGAATATTTGTTTTGTTTTAGCAATGGCTTGTGCGCGAAACTCCTTGCTTTGGCAGAGTCGTGAAAAAGCATCCGCTAAAACCACCCCTTTTTCAGCGTCGGAGCGCGATCTATCTTTACATAGAGCAAATACTGCGTCAGCAAACTGATTTAATCTCTCAGCCTTTTGTTCGGGTGTCAACATCTCGTCTGAGCTAAAAACATCTGGCCTAGCCTCGGCCAAAACCATATATCTCCTTAACTTATATTTTCTTTCCCAACGATCTCTTTTAATTTTCTCTTAACGACGGGGCTTAAGTCAATACGATTCTTTATTTTGATCTCCTCCCAACCCTCGCCATTTTTCGGCACCTTCATCGTCACCGGACTATTTCCCGGATGGCATGCAATTACTACCTTAATATCCTTTAACACGCTCGGTTCGGAACCTCGAGGTATGGTTATTATCAAAGTTTCCGGTTTAATTTCAATCGGAGGAGATTTTGGTTCTGAACTCGATTTGTTGTCGCCGCCGTTGAAACTGTTTTTATTACCCCAGACTTTTTTCTTGTCCCTTTGCTCGAATTTGGGAATTTTCTCATCAATCGGATAAATCTCTTCGGCCAGAATCTTTAACTCTCCGTCCTTGTTGCTGACAAATCCGTCAACTATAACCACTTTATCAACAGTGAAAAGATCGGGCGTGACAGTGAAAACCTTCGGAAAAACCAGTACTTCAACATTTTTAGTTTGATCCTCTACTTTGATGAAAGCCATTTTCTGATTGTTTTTCCTGGTGGTAATCTCTTGGACATTGGTGATAATCCCAGCGATTCGAACGAATTGATTTTCCATTTCCTGAGTTATCTCAATAATTTTCTTTTGCTGGTAGGGCGCAATTACCGGAGCAATTTCAGACAGAGGGTGTTCGGAGATGTACATACCCAAAAGTTCGCGTTCCCAAGACAGCCGCTGTTTTTTCTCGGCCGGAGGCGTTGCTTCGAACTCAATTTTCGCTGTTTCGACAACATCTTCGGCAAAGAGTGAAGATTGTTTCGAGTCCTTATTTTTCTTGATATTGGCGGCAAAAGCCAGCATCCGGTCCATATTAAATATTAATTCGTTACGTTCGGCTAAATCATCCATCGCCCCGGCCATAGCCAAAGCCTCGAGCGATTTTTTGTTAATGACTTTTGATCCAAGCCTAGAAAGAAAATCGGCGACGTCACTATATTTTCCGCCGGTTTTTCGATCCTCAACAATCTCCTCGGCCACGGCGGCACCAACGTGTTTTATGGCCGAGAGCCCAAAACGGACGTTGCCGGTTTCTTTGACCACGCCAAAGTCAACGAAAGACTCATTTATCGAGGGCGGCAGCACCTCGATTCCCATTCTCTTACACTCGTCAATTTCCATCGCCAGCTTATCAAGATCATCTTTATTCGAGGTCATTAACGCCGACATGTACTCGGGCGGAAAATTTGATTTCAAATAGGCTGTTTGATAAGCAACCAGGGCATAACTGGCGGCGTGAGCTTTGTTAAAACCGTAACCGGCAAAAGTTTCAATTTGGTTCCAGAGCTCGTTGGTAGTAACCTCGCTCATTCCGCGCTCAATGATTTGGCGGAAGAATTTATCTTTTTGCGCCGCCATATCTTTGGCAATTTTTTTACCGATAGCTTTGCGGAATTTATCAACTTCCTCCCAGTTGTAGCCGGCGAGCTCTATTGCAATCATCAAAACGTCATCCTGATAAACGATTAGTCCGAGCGATTGTTTCAAAACCGATTCTAGCCGCGGATCGGCATAGCGGATTTTAGACGGATTATGCTTTCTGGCAACATATTCCGGAATAAACGCCATCGGTCCGGGGCGGTAAAGGGCTACCATGGCCATGATGTCGAGAATTGTTGTTGGCCGGAGTTCTTTGATGTTCTTGCGCATACCCTCGGATTCAAGCTGAAAGACGCCGATTGTTTCACCGCGTGACAGAAGGTCGAAGGTTTTTTTATCGTCCAGCGGGATCTCATCAAGAATAATTTTTATTTCTCTGGTTTTATTAACGATTTTTAGGACATTCTGAATGATTGACAGGTTGGCCAGGCCCAAAAAGTCCATTTTGATAAGTCCGACCCCGTCTTCGCCGACGGCGTGCATTTCATATTGTGTGATCAGCCTCTCTCCCTTGGCATCCATCATTACCGGTGTGTAGTTGGTAATCTCGTCTGGCGCGATAACTACGCCGGCGGCGTGAACCGATGCATGACGGACGACCCCCTCGAGTCTTCTGGCGATATCGACGCACTGTTTAACTCTTGGATCAGAATCATAGAGATTTTTTAGTTCAGCAACCTCTTTTAACGCTTTGTCGAGAGTGGTTTTAAGCGGCGGAATTAGTTTGGCAATCATATCAACCTCGGAATAACTCATGCCCAAAACCCGGCCGACATCGCGAACAGCCATTCTAGCCGCCATAGTTCCGAAAGTGATAATCTGCGCCACGTGAGTTTGGCCGTATTTATTGGAGACATATCTGATAATTTCGTCGCGGCCGGCATCAGCGATGTCGGCATCGATATCGGGAGCGGACGGCCGATAGGGGTTTAAAAATCGCTCGAACGGCAAGTTGTAATCAAACGGATTTAACTGCTTGCCGGTAATGCCGAGAGCGTAGGAAATAAAGCAGCCGGCAGCCGAGCCTCTGGTATTTGTCGGAATACCATTCTCTTTAGCGAAGCGAAAAAAATCTTGAACTATCAAAAAGTATCCAAGATAACCCTTGTCTTTAATCACTTTAAATTCATAATCTATCCGTTCTTTAATTACCGGAGTAACTTCGTCAACAATATTTGGCAGCCTGTCGTCAATCAATTTGCGCAGATGAGATTCATATGTTTCGCCTTCTGGCAATGGGAATTCCGGGAATTTGAATTTGCCCAGTTCGATTTCAACGTTGCATTTACGGGCTACCTCAATCGTATTCTTTAAAACCTCGGGGTGATCGGGAAAATTTGCTGCCATTTGTTCATGGGTTAGCAGGGAATAATCGTCGCCGGCCATAGTCATTCTATTGCTATCGGCCAGAAGTTTTCCGGTTTGCAGGCAGATTAGGGCGTCATGGGCAATGTTGTCAGACGAATCAACATAGTGGGGATCGTTTGTTGCTACGACTTTTATTCCGAACTCCTCCGCCAGCTTAAAAATATTTTTATTCACCTGTTTTTGCTCCTGCACGGTGTTTGGATGGTGCTGGACCTCAAGATAGAAATCTTCTTTTGGGAAAATTTCCAAATACTCTTTTAGAGCCTTCCGGCCTTCGTCCAGACTTTCAAGCGATTTTCTGGGAATCTCGCCCTGAACACAGGCAGAACAGACGACTAACCCTTCAGAGTGTTTTTTCAATGTTTCCTTATCAACCCTCGGTTTGTAATAATATCCTTCGAGATGGGCGATAGATGTCAATTTCATTAAATTTTTGTAGCCGATTTCGTTTTTTGCTAGAAGAATTAGGTGATAAGCGCTTGAATCAACTCTCGGTTGCCTATCTTTCATACTCCTAGGAGCAACATAAATCTCTATTCCCAAAATCGGTTTTATCCCGGCTTTAGTACATTGTTCATAAAATTCAATGATCCCATGCATAACTCCGTGATCGGTTAATGCCAATGCCGGCTGGCCGTCATTTTTGGCTTTGGCGATCAGATCAGGAATCTTGCCCATGCCGTCCAGCATCGAATAGTGGGAGTGGACATGGAGATGTACAAATTGGGTTTTTAGGTCTGTATCGCTTGACATTGATTTATATTTATTTTCTGATATATTAAATTTGTTCTTCGATTTGATTGTTATCGCTCTCCGCCCAGGGTGAATCACTCATTGCTCTATTGTTAAATTGCTGGTTTTTCAACAATACAACAATGGAACAATATAACAATTTTTATTTTGTCTTAGGTCGGGAAAATAAAATTAGCCAAAAAGAGTTAGAGAACGTTTTGGCTAGTTTTGATTTTGGTTTGAATAAAGATTCCGTCTCTATCTTATCGGATCATGTTTTGGAGATCAAATTAAAAGTGCCCAAAGAAAAAGTCGCCGACTTGATTAATGTTTTGGGCGGCACGGTTAAAATTTTTGAAAAAGTTGCACCGAGAGATAGTAATATCGCTTCGCTTTTGGTTGCCGGCAACGCCGGCCGAAAACTACTGTTTGGAATATCAAATTATTCATTGGAAAAAATTGACACATTCAAAATGGCCTTGGCTGCCAAGAAGCAGGTTCGCCAACCGGTCAGGGTTATTGACGGAAAAGAAGATGGCAAACTTTCCAGCGCCCAATCATTTCAATACAAAATGGACGGCGATAATATCGAACTTGGAATTTTTAAGACTGGCATTGGTAGATTGATTGCAGTTCAAAACATTGATCTTTGGACCGAGCATGATTATGGCAAGCCGAAGTCAGACGCTCGTTCCGGAATGTTGCCGCCTAAATTGGCGAGAATGATGGTGAACTTGGCGGTAAGCCAAGTTGGAAATAAGAAAGGAGAAATAAGAAAGGAGAACTCACCTCTCAAATCTCATCTCTCATCTCTTCTTCTTGTTGATCCTTTTTGCGGTTCAGGAAACATTTTAATTGAAGCGCTTTCAGTCGGTTGTGACATTATCGGATCGGATATTTCGGAAAAAGCGGTCGCTGATTCGGGGTCTAACGTTGATTGGTTTGTTAAATTCAAACCATCAAATCTCAAAGCTAACGTGTTTCAGGCAGATGCACTTTGTTATGATTTCGGTCAAATTAACGTTGATTTTGTAATTGTTGCTGAGCCATACCTTGGGGAGCCAAGAAATTCTAAATTACGGATTGAAGAAGAAAAAGAGGTTAAAAAGGATATAAAAGGATTATATACGGATTTTTTTCAGAATTTGAAGCTGACAACTAAAAGCTCAAACCTGAAAGCTATTTGTATAGTTTTCCCACTTTTTGAACTTGCTAACGGCAAACAACTGTCGATTTTTAATGAGTGTGTTGACTTTATCTCTGAATTAGGCTACACTACCATATGTTCGCCCCTTGTCTACGGGCGTGATTATCAGGTTGTAAAACGAGAAATCGTTTTACTCCAATTAACCTAATATCTAATTGACCTAATTGGTCTAAACATATTGGGGATTGAGCATTAGTCATTTTTTAGAAATTAGAAATTAGGATTTAGAAATTTACGAACGGAGTTCGCCCAAATGGCCCATAAAAAAGCCGGAGGTAGTACTAGTTTAGGACGGGACTCAGTCTCCAAGCGACTTGGAGTCAAGGTTTTTGGTGGCCAAAAAGTTGTCGCCGGAAATATCATTGTCCGACAAAAAGGCAACAAGTATTTGGCTGGTGAAAATGTTAGTATGGGTAGTGATTACACGCTGTATGCTGCCAAGGAAGGCGTTGTTGAATTTGGCCAGGTGAGAAAAACCACATTTTCCGGTTCCGGTGTCAAAAAAACCAAGGTATCAGTTAAATAAATCGATTTCTGGCAAAGCGCATCAAAAGGTGCTTTTTGCCAGCAACCGTATGGTTGTGCACTGTCGGCGGGTATGCTGGCAGAATAAGGAAAGAGGTTTCTGAAAGATCGAGGTTGAAGGCAGATGTGCCCTTTAGACCGCGCCAGGCGCGGTTCATACCACGAAAGGGCCTGTCCCCATGACTAAGGCAGTATGCACTGAAGCTGACGTACCTCCTGGTCTAATGGGGCGAGCGCCCCATTACTGACCGGGAGACGAGTCACTATGGCTAACATGGCCAATGAGACACGGATCACTGATGAAAGGGCCCCCCAGCCCCAGCTCACGAGGGGCTACCGTAACCCGGCGCTTTTCCGGTGGAGTACCATCGGGGATCTCAGTGCCTTCTGCGCCGCTACCGGTGGCGGCGCCAGCGCTCGGAGCGACGACGGTGGCCGGGTTAGGGGTCATCAGTAAGGCGTCCGGCTAGACATCTGAGCCTGGGGGGCTAATGGCCATGCCCCCAAGGCACCTTTTGACCGCAGGAAACTGTGGGAGGCCGTGAGAAGCGGCATGCTCTTCCCGGCAGGGACGCGAAAGCCTCCCTGTCGTGCACTATATACCATTCTGGTCCGGTGGCTTAGTTTGTCACCGGCCGTTCTCTCTGAATTCAATTATTTGAGAGTAGAGAAGAACGAGTAGCAATAGTAAATACAATTGCAAGTCAATAGAAAGTCGATTGCTAGTCAATTGTCTAGCTATAGTCTAGCTACTGACTGACCATAGACTAGCATTACAATTATGAACAATATAAATCTTACTAAATTTATGAAAAAGAATATCCCCGATATTCGCACCGGTGATACTATTAAAGTTCACCAGAAAATTAAAGAAGGCGACAAAGAGCGTGTCCAGATTTTTGAAGGACTGGTGATCGCTACTCATGGGGGCAAAACTCTTGATGGTACTTTTACCGTCCGCAAGGAATCGTTTGGCATCGGCGTCGAGAGAATCTTCCCAATCCATTCTCCCAGGGTTGTAAAAGTCGAACGTGTCAAGCAATCAAAAGTTCGCCGAAGTAAGCTTTATTTTATGAGACAACTTTCCGGTAAGAATGCTCGATTGAAAGAGCTAAATCGCGATCATGCCGTTTGGGAAGAAAAGGGAGCGGAGGAAGAGCTCGAGAAACTTGCCGAGGAAACGGCGAAAGCAGCCGAAGCTGCAGCCGCGGAGAAAGCGGCCGAAGAGGCTGAATTAGACAAAAAAGCCGAGTCAGCGATAAAAGCTCACGGTCATACTCCGGGCGAAGATGAGCCAAAAGATGACGTGAAAGTTGAGCAAGGTTCGAAACAAGACGAAAAAAAAGCAAAGGACACGGAAGAGAAATCCGAAACAGTAGAAGAATAATAATCAAATTATCATAAAAAACGTCCCAGAAATGGCGACCCAAAGGGTCCCCTTAGGGGGCGTTTTTTTTGTTGTGATATAATTTGGAAAAGAATTAAAAAAGGAGAATTATGTCAGGAGAAGTTCCGTCGCAGCATAGAGAGATGCACGATAAAGGCGCCCCTGTCGTATCCAGTGAAGTGGAACCTGAAGGATATGAGGCAAATATTGACAGGGCTCAAGAGATGGCAATTGCTGGTGATGCGAAAGAAACACTAGCAGTAAATTTTAGAAAATATCCGGAAAAAGCATTATCGTATCGTCGAAAAGCTAGTGATATTGAAGAAGATGCAGGAAAGAAATTTGATGAATCGAATAGCGAATTTACGGAAGAAGTTTTTGCTGAAATTGAGGCGTTGGTGGATTCCGGGAAAGATATAACTGTTGGGGGGCTTGCTCTTGTTGGACAGGAGGAAGGTCCAAATGATCGCAAGAAAAAAATGATTGAAACAGCTTTAGGAATCGATCCGGCAAACGGCCGAGGATTCGAGGGTAGTCAAAATGTATTTTTAAGCAATATCTCCGGTATTGTTGCCATGTATAATGGCCTAATGTCGGTCACTTTTCGTAAAGATCTGCAATTATATAATCGGATAAAACAGGAATTCATCCAGTCCGGCGGCCAATAAAAGATTGTTTGCAGATAGATAAGAATTATTCATTCTTCTCTCTCAAATTCGCAGAAGTAATAGCGTTGTAGTCTTTCCTTATAAAAAACCGCTCCGGTGAGTTGAAGCGGTTAGAACGCTGTCGTGTACTTGGCGCCGATCGAATAGGCACCGCCGGTTGTCGCCTCGAGTGTCAGTCCCTTGAGATTCTGGTAAACGCCGAGTTCGAACTCGGGACTTTTGCCGATCTCATATATTCCGCGGAGAAAGATCTCGGTGTTGGGAAACGGCCGGAATAGCCGTAACCGCTCAAGTTCAGCCCAAGGGTGATACCGAATTCCCTCAAGGCTATGAACTAACGGAAGGTAGATCCTGCCCTCCGCAAATCGGCTTTTGTGGTAAAACTGGAAAAACATCTGCGGCGGTTTCGGCTTCTGACCTATCAATTGGGCGCCGGATTGAGCTTCTTCGGTGTAGAGAGCGGTAATTCCGGCCCACCAATTGTCGGTCAGACAGTCAATCCCGGGGCTCAGAACAGCAAAGTCCAGATCAATCTGAGAGACGAAATCCCCGTTGTAAACACCCCTCATGTTGCATAGTTGATGCTCAAATCGGAAATACGAGGTTTTGCTTCCCAATACCAGGGAGAAGGTAGCAGGAAGATTGAGATACGGATCGTCCTCTGCCGCAGAAAGCGAGCAGAGTATAACGAGCATCAAGGCGATGAATATCCGCAACTGTTTCGCCTCCTTTCGCAGCAATTATAGCGTATAATTAATTTATGGACAAGACGAAAAATAAGAGCACGGGAAATGCCGGCGAAGATATGGCGGCGCGGTATTAAAAATACCAGAATTATGAATCAAGAAATATGAATTATGGATAAGACAAGAAATAAAAAAACCGGTAGCTATGGAGAAAATCTGACTGCTAAATATTTGGAGTCAATCGGCTATAAAATTATCGAACGAAATAAAACATACCCTTTCGGCGAGATTGATATTTTGGCCAGAGACGGGAAAAGCATTGTCATCGTTGAGGTAAAAACGGTTAAAGGAAGTGGTTGGGGTGCGGCATCTGATCTCGTGCGTCATAAAAAACAGGAAAAATTAAAAATGCTGGCATTGGTAGTGTCAAAAGAGTATCCCGATACTGACATTAGAATAGATGTTGTGGGGATTGATAATGGTATTATCAGCCATATTAAAAATGCTGTGGTGGGTTAGATATTTTGTATTAAAAACTCTTGACAACCGATAACAAATCGGTTATTTTATACCTCCTTGCAGAATACCACGGGCTATGCCCGTGGATGAATGAGCGGAGCCGATATGATACCATCTAATCATGAAGATATCCAAATCAAGTCACGGAGCATACTTCTGTGAATATCACA
>Ga0265297_10003300_pt1 | contig 29629 bp, 20 predicted proteins | sample Munlanlwell13791_FD_192502 | JGI IMG/M metagenome (GOLD analysis project Ga0265297, IMG submission 192502) | Leachate microbial communities from a municipal landfill in Southern Ontario, Canada - Leachate well 137-91 | ecosystem: Engineered > Solid waste > Landfill > Unclassified | place...
CTTCCGGGGACGGCCTTTTTGGGCCCAATACTGGAATGCCATCTTGAGCGCGATCTCTACGGCCTCGGACCCGGAATCCGAATAGAAAACACGCGACAGGCCTTCCGGCGCAACGGCAATCAGTTTTTCGGCAAGTTCGACTGCGGAAGGGTGTGTGAGACCGAGAAATGTGCTGTGGGAAATTTTTTTAATCTGTTTTTCGATCGCCCTGTCGAGCTCTTTCACCCGGTGCCCGTGCACATTGCACCAAAGCGACGACACCCCGTCGAGATATTTTCGCCCCTCGGTGTCGATAAGATAACAACCCTTCCCTTTTTCGATCACGAGAACTTCTTCCGTCTGCCAGTCCTGCATCTGGGTGAACGGATGCCAGATATATTTCCTGTCTTTAGCAACTAACTCATCGGTATTCATATGTTGTCTTCAGAGCGTCTTACGTGTCGGATCATTGTCACATCGCGGAATGGATGCCGTGCAGTGGCCTCTCGGGTAAGCTTTATTTTTTCGGGTAGCCTACGGGTTGAGTGAGAATGACGCGCTGATCCGGGCGAAGCCTCATGGCTTTGGCCAGCTCTTCTTTGTCAACCCAGCCGAGCACCACGGTCGCGAGGCCGGCAGAAGCGCAATACAGATAAACGTTCTGGCTGACATAGCCCGTGTCTGTTGCAGCATAAAAGAGGGCTTCGTCGGCTGTTCCTTTCATTTTTGAAAGGTTCGCCACAAAAACAAGGTCCACGGGCGCGTCCTTGACGAACGACTGTCTGCCTGTCGCCGGACGAATATCCCCCGCCAGGACCGGTACCAGGACATTGTCGCTGGCGCTAAAAAGAAAGAGGCCCTCAGCCCTGGCGACATAAATATCGATCTCCTGCCTGTTCCCGGCGGAAGGCGCGGTCCGGTACCCTGATTCCGGACGATTGATTCCATTCGCGGCCCAAAGCAGGTCTGAAAGCGTTTGCAAAGAAAGTTCTTCGGAGCTGAATTCGCGAGTGCTCTTCCGCTCCGCAAGTGCCCGCATCAAAGGTTTCCCGCCGTTTGTTTGGGGCGCCAGTAATTTGACGGGCTTGAGTTCCTCCGCAAAAACCGGGCTGTTGCCGAGCAACACAAAAAGGGCGAGGGGGATTGCTAAAAGCTTTCCAGTCTTCATGGCTTTTTACTTTGACTCTCCGCCGTTGTTTTCTCATTTTTTAAGTTTTTCAGGTTCCCCTTCTCGTCATACTCTTTGGCAGGCTCAACCAGCTCTCCGTTTTTGTGAACGCCTTCTTTTTTTAAGAGCCCGTTTTTGTCATACCACTTGACCGTTCCCTCAAGCTTTCCGTTCCGGAAAACCCCTTCGCTCTTTAACTTTCCGTTTTCGTGATACCACTTGGCCGCTCCCTCAGGCTCTCCGTTTTTCAAAACTCCCTCGCTCTTCAGCTTTCCGTTCTCGTAATAATTTTCGAACGGCCCCTCGAGTTTCCCGTCCTGGTAGAATGTCCCGTTTTTAAACCTTCCGTTTTCATGATAGCTTTTAAACAGTCCTTCGAGTTTCCCGTTCCGGAAAATCCCCTCGCTTTTTAACTTCCCGTTTTTGTCATACCACTTGATTGTTCCCTCGGGTTTTCCGTTTTTTAAAACTCCTTCGCTCTTTAACTTTCCGCCCTCGTCATACCACTTGACCGTCCCTTCAGACTCCCCGTTCTGAAAAACCTCTTCTCTTTTTAGTTGTCCGTTTCCGTAATACCATTTGACGGTGCCCTTTAGTTTTCCGTCCTTGTAAAACGCCTCTTTTTTCAGCTGCCCGTTCCCGCCATACCATTTGACCGCGCCTTCAAGCTTTCCGTTCCGGAAAATTCCCTCGCTTTTCAGTTTTCCGTTCCCGTCATACCATTTGACCGCGCCCTCAAGCTTTCCGTTCCGGAAAACTCCTTCGCTTTTCAGTTTTCCGTTCTCGTAATACCACCTGACCGTTCCCTCAGGTTTTCCGTTGTTTTTTAAAACCACCTCGGTTTTCAGTTTTCCGTTCTCGTAATACTCCTTGGCGGGTTCGACCAGCGTTCCGTTTTTGTAAACTCCCTCGCGCCGCAGGGTTCCGTCCTCGTCATACCACTTAACCGTTCCTTCAAGTTTTCCGTTTTTTAAAACTCCCTCGCTTTTCAGCTTTCCGTCCTCGTCATACCACTTGATCATTCCCTCCGGCTCCCCGTTTTTCAAAACTCCCTCGCGTTGCAGTTTTCCGTCCTCGTAATAATTCTTAAACGGCCCTTCAAGTTTTCCGTTCCGACAAAATGCTTCTAGTTTTAACTGCCCGTTTTTGTAATATCCTTTTACCAATTCCTCCCCGTCCCCGTACCCGATAGAACTAAATGTTACTGTCGAAATTACGGCGAACAGCCAGATAACGAATGTTTTTGTTTTAATTTTCATTTCCACAGCCTCCCCCTATTATTTCGACTTGTCTTCATCCTTAATTGGAAAAAAATAAGAATCAACAAAACATCCACCGCCGCCTGATGTCAACAGACGTTGATGTAAGCCCTGTATCAACAATATTATGAAAAAGACCCGTATCTATTAGTATCGTCAGAGCGAATCACCGCGGGACTGTCAGCGCAACCATACGCCAGCATTCTCCTGACCTTGTCCTTCTGCCGGATATCATACTCCAACTTAGCCTGTTTGCCTCCAGTGAGTTTACGGACAAATCCGGTCGTCCCTTTACCCTTCTTGATGGTTTCCCCGGCGACCGGTGGCGAAAATATTTTTCATGCGAGCGTCTGAAATGCCTTCAAAAGCCTGGCAATATCCTCTGAGGTATGCGCGGCGGAGACAGTAATGCGAAGGCGCGCCTTACCCTTTGGAACTGTCGGATAGCGTACTGCCGGAATGAAGATCCCTCGCGAAAGAAGCTTTTCAAAGGCCGCGAGGGCTTTCTTTTCATCGCCCAGGATCACGGGCAGGATCGCGGACTCCGGCGGTGTGATCGAAAAGCCGAGCCCTGTGAGCCCGCGGTGGACCTCATGGATATTGTCCCAGAGTTTTTTCCTGAGGACCGGTTCTTCCTCGATCACGCAAAGTGCTTCACGGGCGGCTTCACAAAGAACGGGCGGAAGCGCAGTTGCAAAAATGAACGGCCTCGCAAAATTCACCAGATATTCCGTTATGCTCTTGTCCGCAGCAACGAATCCCCCGAAGCTGCCGATGGCTTTTGAAAGTGTTCCCATGATGATGTCGATTTTTTTTAAAAGGCCCCTTTTTTCAACCACGCCGTGGCCGGCCGCTCCCAAGACCCCTGTGCCGTGCGCGTCATCGACGACAAGCAATGCATCGTATTTCTCCTTCAGACGGACGAGTTCTTTAAGCCCCGCCAGGTCGCCGTCCATGCTAAAAACCGTTTCAGTCACGAGGATCCGCCGCCGCGCGCTCTGCGAACCCCGAAGAATTTCCTCGCATTTTTTGTAATTCTTGTGTGGGAAAACGCGCAGTCCGGCTTTCGAGAGCCTGGCGCCGTCGATCAGCGAGGCATGGCAAAGCTTGTCCATGATGATAATATCCTGCTCGCCGGCAAAAGCGGTCAAAATGCCGAGGTTTGCGAGAAAACCGGCCCCAAAAACCAGCGCGCTTTCCTTTCCCTTGATCTGAGCCAGCTTTTTTTCAAGGGCTTTGTGAGCATTTGTTGTCCCCGAGATAAGCCGTGCCGCGCCCGCGCCGACACCGTACCGCTTCAATGCTTTTTGTGCGGCTTTTACAACCCGCGGATGGCGGCTGAGGCCCAGATAGTCGTTCGAACAAAAAAGGAGAAGGCTCCGTCCCCCAAACGACGCATGCGTGCCTTCGTGATCTTCCAGAACGCGAAGGCAGCGGTAAAGACTTTTTTCTTTTAAGGCTTTGAGGTCCTGCAAATATGGGTCTTTCATTCTATCCCGATAGGCGGTTACCCGCTGTTTGAAACCCGATTCAAAATTCAAGACTGGTTTTTAAAAGATCAGATTTTTCTGAGAAGAACAGCGGCAACCTGACCCCCGAAGCCCATGGAGACCTTGATCGCATTTGTGATTTTGTGAGATCGCATGTCCCCGGGCGTATAATCAAGATCGCACGCCGGATCCTTTTCTTCAAGCCCCACCGTCGGCGGAATGAAGCCCTCGTGAATTCCGAGAAATGTCGCGATGATTTCAACGGCGCCCGTTGCGCCGAGCATGTGTCCGGTGGCACCTTTGGTCGAGCTCATAGGGATCCTGTAAGCCTCCTTCCCAAACGCTTCTTTAAGCTCCATTGTTTCATAAAAATCTCCGTGCCGCGTGCCTGTGCCGTGCAGGTTCATGTAGTCGATCTCCCGCGGCGCGATCCTGGCCCTTTTAACAAGGACCCCAAGCGTGTAGGACAAAGCATGTTCATCAAGATCAAAATGGATTGGCTGCTTGCTGTCCTGGCCGTAGGCAGACTCAACGATCTCGCCGTAAATCCTTACGCCGCGCGCTTTCGCGCTTTCAAGCGTTTCAAGAAAAACCACCCCCGCGCCTTCACCTATCAGGAATCCGTCGCGCCTCTTATCAAACGGACGTATGTCCCTGGCCGCAAGCGCCTTCATATTGCTGTACCCCCCCAGCATGAGCGGCGTGATCGAGGCGTCCGTCGCTCCGGCGAGACAATATTCCGCCTGGCCTTCGGAGACCATGCGAAACCCCTGGATGATGGCCACGGTCCCGGTCGCACACGCAGCCACGTAGCATTTGGCCGGTCCCCGGATCTTCATACGCCGGGCAATCCACTGATCCGCAAAATTCGGAACCGCGCTCGTGTATATTCTCGCCCCCAGGATCGCGCTGGGATTCCGCAGGAACCGTTCTTTGAAACGTCCGAGACTGTGAACGCCGCCTTTGCTTGAACTGACGGAAAGCGCGATATCGTAAGGGGTTACGGCCGTAATATCGAACCGGGCGTCCTGGACGGCCTGCTCCGCGGCAGCTACGGCATACTGAATAAAGGGATCGAGGAGATGTGTCCCATAAGGGCGCGGATTAAAACCTTTGAGAGGAAAGACCGGAGGAAATTTAAAGCTTTCAATGGTGGAGTGATCTGCGGGGTCTTTCCCGGAGACACCTTTCCTAAGATTCTCACGGAATTCAGCGAGCGTGTTCCCTATCGGAGAAAGAACCCCCATGCCCGTGACCACAACGCGTCGTTTCATGTTCTTGATGATCCCTTCGGGTGCGAAATGAGAGGAAATTTTACCCTAGAAAGGCCGGGATTCAAAATGAAACACTTGCCCCGTCACCCGGCGCACCCGGTCTGAGGAAAGAAAAATGAGAAAGTCCGCGACCTCTTCGGGATCTGAAAAAGTTTTCAGCGGACTTTCCTCAAGATTTTTTTGGAGAATTTCCTTGGGAACGCTCGCGGTCATTGAAGACCGCATAAAACCGGGGTTTACGGCATTTACAAGAATTTTTTTGCGGCCGAGTTCTTTGGCAAGCGTTTTGGTCATGGCGATCAGCCCGCCTTTCGAAGCGGCGTAATTCGCGGCACCGGCAAGTCCGCTCAGGCCCGCACGGCTGACGAGGGTAAAGACCTTGCTCGGCGTTTTTCTTAAAAGAAGCGGCAGAAGTTTTTGGGTAAGATAAAAAGGGGCCCTGAGATTGACCCGCAGGACATCGTCCCATTGCTTTTCGGACATCTTTTCGATAAAGGCATCCGCAGTCGCGGCGGCGTTGTGAATAAGGATATCCAGCGCCCCGGCCTTTTCTTCGAACGCCGCGGCAAAGGCATCGATGGCCCTGGCGCTGGCAAGATCGAGGGGAAACCCTTGTGCGCCGGTCTGTTCGAGCTCTCTGGCGATTCCGGCAGATTTGAAATAAGTGAAGAAGACGTGCGCATTCTGTCGGGCGGCCTTACGGATGAACGCCTGTCCGAGCCGGCTTGTACCGCCGGTGATAAGAATGATTTTGTCCTTGAAAGAATGTTCCACGAGTTAGAGGCTTTGCCCGCAACCGGTCGAACAATAGTCGGGTTCGTTGGCAGTTCCCAAGGAAAAACCAGCGCGCCGGAGCATGTCGAGATCTTCCTGAAGGGGGTTCCCTGCGGTGGTAAGATAGCCTCCCACCACAAAACCGTTTGCTCCTCCGCGAAGGGCTTTTTCCTGAAAATAAACGCCAAGGTTCAATTCGCGGCCGCCGGCGAGCTTGATATTGGCCCTGGGATGAATGAAGCGGAAGATCGCGACCGTTTTCACGGCTTCCCCGGGAGCAATGGCTTGTTGCCCTTCGAGGGGTGTTCCGGGTCTTGGGTTCAGGATATTGATCGGCAGGCAATGAAGGCCGTAAGGCTTGAGCTCGAACGCGAGATTGATCCGGTCTCCCGGTGTTTCCCCCATCCCCAAAATACCGCCCGAGCATATTTCGACACCGTTTTCTTTCAGGAATTTCAGCGTTTCCATCCGTTCATCATAGGTGTGCGTGGAAACGATCTCGGGATAAAACTCGCGCGAACATTGAAGGTTGTGATTGCAACGCCGCATCCCGGCCGTGCGAAGTTTCCGGATCTGCCTCTCCGTCAGGTTTCCGAGAGATCCGTCAAGCCGGAGACGGGTTTTCTCGCTTAACAAGCGAAAAGTTGCGAGGACTTGTTCGAATTCGGCGTCACTCAGAATTTCGCCGCTTGTGACCACACAAAAGCTTTGTATGCCGTTCGCCTCGCTTTTTTTTGCCTCTTTCAGAACCTCTTCCGGAGTCATGAGCGGGTACCGTTTCACGCCTGTTTTGTAATGGGAGGATTGGGAACAAAAACCGCAGTCTTCGGAGCAAAGATAGCTTTTGGCATTAACGAGCGAACAAAGGTCGGGTCGGGAAGGCCGGAACTTGATTGTGATCTCGTGGGCAGCGCCTAGAAGAAGGTCCAGTGTCGCGGAGTCTCCGATCGAACTGAGACGAAGGGCTTCTCCTAGGGTGATGTCTCCTCCCGCGAGAACCCGCGACTTGAGTTTTTGTATAAAAGTTTTCATTATGAAGCGGTATGTTCCCTAAAGCAGCTATAGATAACTGAGGGGTCGGGGAGTTTTCCCGACCCACTCACCCTGAGTGACGTCCTGCTGTCTAGGGCGGAATCGAAGGGTTTCATTAATGCATGAGATCCTTCGACTTCGCTCAAGATGACTCCCTCGGGAAAAACACCCCGAGGGGTCAGATAACTGCGACCCTTTCCCGGCAAAGAGTCGGGAAGGTATCAGTTCCCGAAGAAATCTTCCTGTTCTAATAACTCTTTCACCCTTTTGCTGGTTAGATCTTTATGGAAATATTCCTGGATCACGCCTTTTTTCAGATAATTCGCGATCGGAATAAGCACCATCCCCTGGTCCAGGGCCAGATACTGAGGATTCACTTTTTTACTGGGGAAAGAGATTGAATCGTAAAAACCGTATTCCCCGTAAATGTCGAACGTGAGAAGTTTTCGAATGTTTTTGAGGGCGTCCTTGGGCAGGGTTTCCAGCGCCAAAAAACTCACGTGCGGTGTAATCACCCCCCGGTCCTGGTATCCTTTGGTTCCAAGTTTTTTGATTCCGAACTCCTCGTATTGCCATCGCCGTCCGTCCGCAATCGCCGCCGGAGAGATTCCCCAGACGGGATATTTTTTTTCTTTGAGCGCATAATCCCGGTGGAGTTCTGTTGCGATCTTGTCGTTCAGTCCGAGTCCTTTGGGGGCGAACTCCTTTTCATGAATCACCATCGTCGGCATCAGGAATTCGAAAAGCGATCCGCCCCAGCTCGGAACAAATTTCTGTTCCCCTTCCTTATAGTAACCCTGAAAATAACTGACCCGGTCACGTTCGACCATCTTCCCCTGCGGCTTTTGCGTCTGCCATTCCCATACCTCCGGCGCCGTGCGATAGAGGTACCACCAATGCTCTTTGGGAAGGTCTCCCTTGCCGATCCCAAAAAGACTCATGGCCCTCGCTTCGGTCACCAGCATCCCGTAATGGTAGGAGGTCAGACCCTGGCGGTCCAAATCGTAACCCAGGGCGAGATGATTGGTGCCGGGATCCAGGAATTCCTGAAAATGAAACCGCTTCAGAATGGCCGTGGCTTCCCGTGCGATGTCCCCCGGAAAGGCCTGGCGGACTACCACCAGCGCAATGGCAAGCCAGCCGTTATCCACGCTTGAAACAAACCGGCGACTTACCCCAAGCCGGGTCGTTTCATAAAAGTTGAAAAAAAAGCCTTTCCACGCATCCAGCTTTCTAAGCGTTCTCAGGGTGTTTCGAATGCGCCGGGCCGCCTCATCCGGAGTGATGATCTCCAGCTCTTTCGCGGCAACGGTCCCCATGAGGTCCATGGCGATATTCGTGGGCGAAGTGTAGGTCGCCGCCATCGGGAAATCCCCGACTTTAAAATGGTCCGAAATAAGATGGCTCCTTTTGTCGGTGGCGTTTTTAAAATACTTCCAGGTATCCTTGGCGATCTCGAGAAGCAGTTTCTCGTCGTTGTTTGTCGCCAAAAGTTCCCGGCGCCGGTTCTTGTTCGTAATAGAACGCGGGAATCCGACGAAGTTGTCCTCCACGCTTTCAAACCCGACCTCGGGACCCCCCACGAAGGCAATTTCATCCAGGCCCAGTTTTCCGGCCATGTTCCTGTCCGGGGCGATCACGCTAAAGGAAAGATATTTCAGTTGATTAAAATCGATCCCCATAAAAAAACTCGTCGGCAGGACCACTTCATTCCACTCGCCCTCTTCAAGACAGGCCCCTGTGACGTCCCGTTCAACAATCTTTCCCGTCCAATCGGTCAGGGAAACGCGAACACGTCCTTTAAACGGCACGAGGGGGGGGGTTCTGCATTTGAACACAAGATAATAAGCCGCACTCATGTCCAGTTTTTCGAGCGAGGTTTTGAAAGTCGTTCTTTCTTTTCTCCTAAGATTGATCCTTGCCCATAATGACGCGCCGGATTTGCTGTTGCGGGCATCTTCTTTTTTCAGGTCCAGGTGGACCTTTTTTTTCTCCCATTTATTTATGATCCAGGCCCCCCCCAGACTGTTCTTGAGTTCCCCGGTGTTAAAATCGTCCACGACCTTGAATTGTGTTGAAGTCCGAAGGGACTTGCCGGCAGGAACGATATCGTAGACCCTTCCGATATCAAATGACGCCTCCCCGCCCGCGGGACCGATTTGCTGGACAAAAATCTCCTCTGTTTTTTGTTTCTGGATTTTGCTGGCAGCAAGACCCGCCGGAGGGAACGCCCCGAGAAAACATGTCGCTACAAAAAACAAAACGGCCTTTCCCAGAAGTTGCTTCATGTTTGAGAGATGTTTTTTGTGAAGGGTCATGTTTTTTCGTCTATCCGAGTGTAACCTCGACCCGATGGGTTCTGCCGTCTCGAAGGTCCGGGATGAGATTTTCTTCCTGTTTTTTTCCATCCACCACGATAGCCTGAACTCCCTGTCCGGTTTGTCGGGGGTTTTTAACCTCGATCAGATAAGTGCTGCCGCGGAAAAGACGTTTCATCTTGAATCCGGGCCATTTCTTCGGGATCACAGGATCCACGATCAAACCCTTGGCGGCGGGACGAATGCCCAGGATCCAGTTCATTGCCACCACTTCATACCATGCCGCTGAACCCGTGTACCAGGTCCAGCCGCCGCGACCGTTGTTGGGCGAGTCCGGCCCGTCCACATTCCCGGGCGTTACATAAGGTTCGCTGTAATAAATATCCGGTTCTAAACCGCGAATCGCGGGATTGAAGCTCCTGTAAACCTGATACGCCCGCTCCCCGTCACGCATCATTGCCTCTGCCTGGACCGCCCAGGTGCCGGCATGCGTGTAAAGTCCGCCGTTCTCGCGGACCGAGGGAGCATAACGCGTGATGTAGCCGATCGTTGCGTCGGTCTTGTTATAGCCCGGCGTCAGAAGAAGCGGCCCGTACTTTTTGTAAAGCCATTTCGCGGCCGAGTCCATCGCAATTCGGGCGCGCTTTGTGTCAGCCACGCCTGTAATAACGGCCCAGGTTTGACAATTAAGAAAGATCTTTCCAGTCTCGCATTTTTTGCTGCCAAGCGGCCTTCCATCATCGCGTGTGGCACCCAAATACCATTCCCCGTCCCACCCCTCCGTATTAATCGCTTTTTTCATCGCTTCCGCGCGGCGGAGATATTCCGCGGCTTTCGTCTTGTCACCGCGTTTTTCCATGACCGGCGCAATACGGTTCAAGATGCCATAGAGGAAATGTCCAAGCCAGATCGACTCGCCCTTCCACTTGGTGCCGACGTGGCTTAGTCCGTCGTTCCAATCGCATTCGCCGATCAGCGGGAGACCCCGCGGCGAGAACCTTGTGAGAGCCTTGTCGATCGCGCGAAGCATGTGATCGTAAAGCGTCCCCGAGGTAACCTCTTTGGTTTTCGGATCCGGCAGGAATTTCACGATCTCGTTCAGGATCGCTTCATCGGCAGTTTCATCAAGATAGTTCAGCGTAATGAAATCAAGCCATAGCAGATCGTCCGAGCAATGCGTAACGGCGCCGATGTTCGTCCCGTGGTGCCACCAGTGGTAAACTGTTCCGTCCGGGAATTGCTGCCCGGCGTGGAGAAGAATCTGTTTTTTTGCGAGCTCGGGCCTTGTCGCAAAAAAAATCTGGCAATCTTGCAGCTGGTCCCGGAACCCGTAGCCGCCGCTTGACTGATAATAGGCACACTTGGCCCAGATACGCGCGGAGATCGCCTGATACTTCATCCAGATGTTCGTCATGAAATTGAGGGCCTCATCCGGCGTCTCAACTTCGGAGGCATGGATAAAAGAATCCCAAAGCGCCTTGACCTTGTGAAGTTCCTGCTCCGCGATCCTGGGATTGGAATACTTCTGGATGATCCGTTCAGCCTCTTCCCGGTTGCGTGTGGACCCCAGCGTGAAGATCACGATTTTGGATTCTTTGGGGCCAAGTTCCACATCGACCTGAAGGCTCGCCGACGCATCGCCCCACTTCCCTTCCGAGTCGCGGCATTTTCCTTCCACCACTGCTGCCGGCGCATGGATCTCCCCATAACGGCCCAGGAAAGATTCTTTGTCGCCGTCATACGCCGCGGGCTTGGGATACGCCGCATGAAATCCCTGAAGCGGTTTTTCGGTCATACCTGTTGAGATGAATCCCGGCACAAGCGGTGCGCGCTTGACGCCGTGAATGCAGCCGTTCTTTTTGTCGATCCAGGTTTCGATGAACGTTTTGTGGAACTCACGATGCGTATCCGACCAATTCCCGAGACACCAGTCAAAATAGGTGAAAAGGCTCAGACGTCGTTTCTTTCCGGATTGGTTCGTCAAAACGACCTTCCAGACTTCGACCGGGTCTTCCACATCCACAAAGACCGTTTTCTCGAACCGGATCCCGTGGAGCTTGCTTGTCAGGACCGAGTATCCCTGGCTGTGCCTCACTTCGAAAAAATCATACTTCGGCATGCATGGCTTCCAGGTCCCGGACCAATAGTCCCCGTTATCCCGGTCGCGCACATAAATGTATTTGCCCCAGTTATCGCGGATCAGATCCTGATCCCAGCGCGTGATCCGTGACAGGTTCGAATTGTCGCGCCATGAAAAACCTGAGCCTGTCTGTGTTTCGATGGTGCCATAATCCCCGTTGGAAATCACGTTCACCCACGGACGCGGCGTATCGGGACGCGTGATGATAAACTCACGCCCATCGGCCGTGAAGTAGCCGTATTTCGAGGCGAATTTTTTTTCGGGACCGTTTTCTTTCAAAAGCATTTTGGCTTCCGCTTTTTTTCTTTCCTTTGACTTTCTGGGCATGGCAACAAAAACTCCTCGGTTTCTTTTGTTTTAAAATAAGCTCATCTGTTGGATTGCTGCAGTTGGGCGTTGATTTCGGGGGCCAGTTCCTTGGCAGCTTCCGCGGCGGTCTTTTTTCCGTTAAAAATGAGATCCAGTTTTGGACGGAGATACTTTTCCTCTATTTCACGCCACTTCGGATGAAAAGGGCTGAAGACGGCGTACTGGACTGCCTTGTTGAGCATTTTCCTGTTGGCAGGAGCAGACGCGTTTCCGGCAAACGCATCGCTTTTTGCCACGGAGATGCGGGCAGGCTGAGCGAGACCGCGCTTGGCGAATTGCCGTTGTCCTTCGGGTCCGGTCAGAGCCTTGATCACTTCCCACGCCTCTTTCTTATGTTTGGAGGACTTAAGGATCGCGTATCCCGTTCCTCCGGTCCCAAAGGCCCGAATGCCCTTATCATTTTTGGGGAACATTGCTACGTCCCATTCAAAATTGTAATTGCGGAATTGCGGGGCTTCCCAAATACCGGATAGAAACATCGCGATGCGGCCGCTGGCGAACATCCGGTCCGCGCCCATCCCGAAATTCATGAAGGCCGTTGGCGTCGGCATGGCTTCATAAAGATTGCTCAGATCGGCGTAGAACTGAATGCCCATAACGGAGCGGTCATCGTCCAACAGGGTCTTTGTAGGATTTTTAACATTATCCACGAGCCCGCCGCCGTTCCCATAAATGAAATTCTGCCAGGCCCAAGTATAAAAACCGTACTGCGTGACGCGCCCGGAACTGTCTTTTTTGGTGAGCTCGCGGGCGAGGCGCAGCATGTCGCTCCAGCTCCAGTCATCGGTCGGGTAGGGAACCTTTGCTTCATCAAAAACTTTTTTATTGTAGAACACGCAGGCAAACGGGGCGATGTCGCGAGGCGCGGCCAGAAGCTTCCCTTGATAAGTGAAGCGATCTATGATCTGCGGAAAAAAATCGCTTTTATCAAAACCTTTCGGGTCGGCGGTCTCATACGGCGTCAGATCTTCCAGAACGCCTTTGGTCGCGAACGTCACGAAATAATCGACCTCAGTGGCGATGATGTCGGGCGCCGCACCTCCCGCAATTCGCGTGAGAATTTTGCTAATATAGCCCGTGTAGGGCGTGTGCTCGAAAACGACTTTGATCTCGGGATGCTCAGCCTGCCAAGGCGCGAGAGCTTCGGTAATGATGCCGATCTCCTCGGGCGTTCCCCAAAAGCTTACTTTAACTTCCGTGGTCCCCCGGCCCCCCGTCTCGTTCGGAGAACCGCAGCCGGCCAAAACAAGGCTTGTTAACAAAACAAAAAAACTCTTCACCCAAAATTTTTTCGACATGCGGAGTCCCCTTCGTTTGAAAGGCGTCTATCGGCTTTGCGAGGAGTTGATTTTTCTAACAGTGAGAATAGCACATAAAACGAAAAAGTGCGGGAATTATACCACAGTGGCCGGGACCTCTGTAAAGGCCCTTTTCTCCTTCGTTTGTTTGTGGCGCCCCCTTTTCAGAAAGTCAGCCTTGCGGCAGGCCGATTTTCCGGAGAACGCGATCGAGATCGTCGAGCGAGAAATACTGGATCTCAACGCGTCCTTCCTTCTGGTTCTTGCGCGGATAGATCTTTGCCTGCGTGCCGAGAAAATGTGTCAGGCGCGTTTCAAGGTCCACGATCTCGGCGCTGAGATGCCGGGCGGATTTCGCCTTTCGCTTGTGTGCGTTGCTTCGATTGACAATGGCCTCGACCTGGCGAACTGATAAATTCTCCTCGGCGATCCTTTTGGCCATTTGCCGCTGATGTTCCGGCGACAGAAGACCGAGGAGGGCGCGGGCATGTCCCGCCGAAAGTCTTCCCTCCGCCAGATATTGTTTCACTTCCTGGGGCAAGCGCAAAAGCCTGAGCGTGTTCGTGACCGTCACGCGGTTCTTCCCCACTCTTTTTGCGACCTCCTCCTGGGAGATCATCCGCTCTTCCACGAGGCGTTGATACGCTTCTGCCTCTTCAATGGGATTTAAATCTTCGCGTTGAATGTTTTCGATCAATGCCCATTCGAGAAAATCTTCGTCCGCAATATCCTTAATGATGGCGGGCACTTCGGCCAGACCGCAGAGTGCCGCGGCGCGGAATCGCCGCTCGCCGCACACGAGTTCGAATAATCCATCGTTTTTCTTTTTTACGATGATCGGCTGCAATACACCCTTTTCCCGGATAGAGTCAGCGAGCTCTTCGATGGTTTCCGCGTTGAAAATTTTCCGCGGTTGATCTGCGTTCGGCACGATCTGTGATACCGGTATTAGCTGAAACGCTGCGTTTTTCGCCGGAAGAACAGCCGCCCGGACGGCGGCCTCCGGCTCCGTGGTGATGGTCGCTGCGACTCCGGGGACTTCTTTGCTCTCTGCGGCCATTTGATCTTTATAACTGTCCGGGATCAATGCGCTCAAACCTTTACCGAGTGCTTTTTTCATTTTTGCGGCTCCTATTTAGACATTTGTTATGAGATCTCACAAATTGGTTGGAACGACGCTGGATTGTCCCGCTGCCGGTACGGGCTCCGTAGCTTGTGTTTCTTGAACGGCTCCGGAAGTTTCTTCCGCTTTTATGTTCACGGCAAAGTTCCTCCGATCGTCGTCGGACCCGAATCGCGCCAAAAATTCTTTGCCAAGCTCCATATAGGCCATCGATCCGCGGTTGTGCGGATCATAAATAACGGCGGGTTTTCCAAAACTTGGCGCCTCGGAAAGCTTTACGGATCTTGGGATCACGTTCTGAAAAGTTTTTTCCTTAAAATAATTCCGAACCTCTTCGATAACCTGTTGAGTCAGATTGGTCCGGACGTCTGCCATGGTCAGGATTACGCCGCCGAGCTCAAGATCCGCGCTCAGATTTTTTTTAACAAGATGATAGGTATTGAGAAGCTGACCGAGTCCCTCCAGTGCATAATATTCACATTGAAGCGGTATAATTATGTAACCACTTGCTGTTAAAGCGTTTATGCTTATAAGACCAAGCGATGGCGGACAATCAAGAAGTATATAGTCGTAGTTAATAGAAATTTTCTTCAGTTGTTCTCTGAGGATAAACTCTCTTTTATCCTGGTTGATCAAGTGCATTTCAGCTCCGGCGAGATGTGCATTAGACGGAATGATCCATAGATTTTCTATAGATGTTTTCTTTATGCTCGCGTTTGGATCTGAGTTTTCAACAAGAAGTTGATAAGCTGTGAATTCGTCTTCCTTTTTCTCTATCCCAACTCCGCTTGTAGCATTACCTTGCGAATCGAGATCTACTAACAAAACTTTCTTCCCAAGCTCAGCTATAACTGTGGCTATATTGATTACGGAGGTTGTTTTTCCGACGCCACCTTTTTGATTAAAGAATGAGAATATTTTCCCCATAGATCCTCCGATTGTTTCACGTGAAACGTTCTTTCTAATAGCATCCGTTTAAACCACGTTGCTTTATCTCATGCGATTATCGTCCGTTTTTTGAAATATTTTACACATAATTATTCTCATGGCAAATCAAATTTATAATGCATTGTTCTGGTTTCCTGAGAAATATTCGCTCTATCCTCTCTTCCGTAGGGCACATTTAAATGTGCCCTACAGGAGGGAATAACTGGAGCAACGCATTTATAGTTTGTTTATCTCAGAAACTACACAAAAAAGTTCTTCGAAAAGTTATTTTGTCTGCTTGTATCCAAAAACTTTTTTCACTAACGTTTTTTAAAAATTCTAACAGCATATTTTCAATAATAATTTTCATACCCGTAATCTAGCGTTTTTGTTGTGAACTGTTTATTATTCCACACTTTTTCTGGCACATGTTTCACGTGAAACAATCTTCATGATTTATCATAGAAATATAACACTAGTGATTACAGCAGGATGCTTCTGCTCACATATTGAATAAAGGGGCGGTCTACAAGGGCCGCGTGCCATCGCGTGCGATACCAATAGCTTTTTGAAGACGTGTGATTTTCAAGACAAGACCTCTGTTGCCCACGGGAGTTCTCTTGAAAAAATCTTCTCTTTGCTTGAGGGGTCGGGGAGTCTTCCCGACCCACTCACCCTGAGTGACGCCCTGCTGTCCAGGGTGGAATCGAAGGGTTTCATTAATGAATGCGATCCTTCGCTTTCGCACCTACGGTGCTTCGCTCAGGATGACTCCCTCGGGAAAAACACCCCGAGGGGTCATTTACTTCTGACGTCTTTGGTTTTCTTCTCGATAAAAACAGCAAGGAGGGAGAGATCGCAGGAGGAGATACCGGGAATGCGCGCCGCATGTCCGATCGATTCGGGCTGGATTTTTTTCAGTTTTTCTTTTGCTTCCCGTCCGATTCCCGGGACCTCCTCATAGTTCAGACTGACGGGTATTTTTCTTTTTTCGAGCTTTGAAAATTTTTGAACTTCGCGGTATTGTTGAGCAATATATCCCTCGTATTTTATTTCTGTCTCGACACGATGAATCTCATCATCAGATAGATTGCATGAGTGTAACCCGTTTGAAATAAGATGGTTATAACTTGTGTCCGGGCGCTTCAAAAATTGATACAACGTGTCGCTGCCTATCTTTTTTGTCTTAAGTTCCCGCATGTCGCACTGCACCCGATCCATGCGTTCGTTGAATTCTGCGAATGTTTTTCCGGAAATAAGATTAAACTGATATCCATGGAACATAAGCCGCTCATCTGCATTGTCCTGGCGAAGCAGCAACCGAAATTCTGCGCGCGATGTGAACATCCGGTAGGGCTCGTTCGTACCGCATGTTACAAGATCGTCGATCATCACCGCGATATACGCCTCGCTCCGGTCAAGAACGAATTCGCTTGAGCCGCAAAGTTTACGGATAACATTAAGACCCGCTATAAGTCCCTGGGCTGCGGCTTCTTCATAGCCGGAGGTGCAGTTGATCTGGCCTGCAAAAAACAAGTTCCGTATTTTTTTGGTCTCCAGCGAATGTTTCAGCTGGGTGGGCGGGGCGGCATCGTATTCGATGGCATAGCCGAATTTCAGGATTTCGGCATCCTCAAGCCCGCGAATCTGGCGCAAGGCTGCCTCCTGGACATCTTTTGGAAGCGAAGTAGGAAAGCCATTCATATAAATCTCCGGCGTGTCACGCCCTTCGGGTTCCAGATAAATTTGATGGTTCTTTTTGTCGGGAAATTTTACGACTTTGTCTTCAACGGAGGGACAATATCTGGGCCCAATCCCGACGATGCGTCCGGCATAAAGAGGGGAACGATGCAGATTCTTGCGAATGATCTCGTGGACTTTTTCGTTGGTGTGTGTAAGGTGACAGGGGAGTTGTTCGACCTTAAAATTTTTTGTCCGATAAGAGAAGGGGTGGGGCGGCTCGTCGCCTCGTTGTTCTTCCAGCAACTCCCAGCGAATGCTTTTCTGATGGAGCCGGGGCGGCGTCCCGGTTTTGAAGCGGACGAGCTGGATCCCATGGCCCCGAAGCGAGTCGGAAAGACCGACGGCGGGGGGTTCATCGCGTCGTCCACCCGGAAATTTTTCTTCCCCCACATGAATCAACCCCTGCAAAAAAGTGCCTGTGGTCAGGATCACATGTTCGCCTAAAAAAGTCTCCCCGTCTTTTGTGCGGACGCCACAACACGTGTCGTTTTCGACGAGAAGCTCCACGACCTGTCCTTGCCGGAGTATGAGATTTTTCTCCGATTCGAGGACGCGTTTCATATAAAGCTCGTATTGTTTTTTGTCCGCCTGCGCGCGCGGTGCCCACACGGCAGGCCCCTTGGATTTGTTGAGCATGCGGAATTGGATACCGGCAGCGTCCGTCGCGAGGCCCATCTCGCCGCCAAGAGCATCGATCTCGCGGACCATATGCCCTTTGGCAAGTCCGCCGATCGCGGGGTTGCAGGACATACGCGCGATGGCATTCATATCCATGGTGATCACGAGAACGGGGAACCCGCAGCGTGCGATGGCAAGGGAGGCTTCGACGCCGGCGTGTCCGGCGCCGACAATGATGGCGGCAAATTTTTGAGTGGAATTCATTTTTTTTGTACGACGTACGGAGTTTTGCGTACGAGGAAGAAAAAATTTCGCTGCACTCCCTGCGCCGTACGGTTTTTACTGATCTTCGTGGTGCAGAACGATCACGATGCGATTAATAAAAGTCTGCTGGATGATCGAAAAAACGTTCTGCAGGGTCCAATAAAGCGTGAGCCCCGACGGCATATTGTAGCAAATGAAACCGAAAAAGATCGGCATGATATTCATGATGGTCTGTTGTTCCGGACTCGAACCGGGCTGTGCCGGCATAAGCTTCTGATACCAGACTTGTGAGGCGGCCATCAGGATCGGCAGAACGTTCAACGAGTTCCACCCTAAAAAGGGAACTGTAAAAGGAAGCGTCAGGAAGTGGTCCGGCGCGGAAAGATCTTTGATCCATCCGATGAACGGGGCCCCATGAAGCTCGATCGCTTCAGGCAGCAGCTTAAACATGGCGATAAAAACCGGTATCTGGATCAGCATGGGAAGGCAGCCCATCATCGGGTTCACTTTGTTGCGCCGGTAAAGCGCCATGAGTTCTTGCTGAGATTTCGCGGGGTCTTTTTTGTGACGCTCCTGGATCGCTTTCATCTTCGGCGCCAGGATCTGCATCTTTTTCATGCTCGAATAACTCAAATGCGTGAGCGGCGCGAAAAGCAGTTTGATAAGAAGGGTCAGGATTACGAGCGCCCATCCAAAATTATGCGTATACTGGTCCAGAAATTTCAGGACCGCGAGGATTCCTGTCTTAAAAAGTCCGAAGAATCCCCGGGAAAAAATCTCTTCAAATCCTGCCCCAAAACTTTTGAGCATTTCATAGCGCTGCGGCCCGGCATAGATCAAAAAGCTGCGTTCTCCTTCACCCCCCGCGGGCACCGTTAAAGGTTCCAGTATCATTTGCCCCCAAAGATTTTTCTTATCCGTTTTCGCGCTTCCCTCAATGATCCTGCCGTCCGGTTTTACAAGCAGCGCGAAATATTTTTTAATGAACCCGGCCCACACGGTCGGGTCGGAAAAAGAAAAACCTTTTTTCTTAATACCAGAAAGGTCTTTGGTTTGGAGCTTGCTGGTATAGGCCACCGCATCGTAATAACCGTAATCCTTCTGATAGTCTTCCGTGTAGCTCAGTCCATAATTCAGCATGACCGGAAAATGTTTTTCGCGCCCGGAAAGATTCCTGATCCGGACGATAAGGTCGATCACGGGCTTATTCTCACGGAACACGAAGGTCTTGACCAGCTGATATTCCCCGGGCAGCTCGTAAGAGAACTCCATGCTTTCGCCCTTGCGGATCATTTTAAAGATCGTTTCCGCAAGATCTGCTTTTTCATGCAGAACGCTCACGCCAAAAATACCGGATTCTCGCGGATCACCTGTAAAAAATTCTGTTTTGGTAAGCTCCCGGCGGTCTTTCTCCCCGAGAAAAGAAAGTTTAGTGATCGTTCCCCCCAGCGTGGAAAATTCGGCTTTATAGAAAAAAGTCTCGAGAAACACTGCGGCGGGAACCGCTGCTTTTTCCAGCGCTGTTCCCTTGGAAACGGCTTGAGGAATCTCTGTCTTTACGGGGACGGGTGCATTTTGGGAGACCGCTGTTTTCGCGGGTTGTTTTTGATGTGCTGCCGGATAAAATTTTTTGAGCAACATGGGGTAGAGCAGCATGACCATCATGGCAAGCACGATTGCTTTTACAGTGTTTTTATCCATATCATTTCCTTATTGGACGGGGTCGAATCCGCCGGAGTGAAGGGGGTGACATTTGCAAAGCCTCCGGAACGCGAGCCAGGCACCGGCCATGACGCCTTTTTTTCTTAGAGCTTCCTCCGCGTAGACGGAACAACTCGGGATAAAACGACAACAGGGGCCCAAAAAGGGAGCAACGCAGGCACGATAAAAACGAATCGCGAGGATCAGGAAATGTTTCACGCCCAGGCTCCTGCTTTTTTAAAAAGTTCGACAAGGTCTTTTTCTGCGGCCGAAAAAGGAGGTTTCTTTTGTGTGTGGCGAACCTTCACCAAACAAACCGCTGACGGGTGAAGCTGCGTCTGGTGCTCCCGAAAGATTTCCCGGACACGGCGCTTCCAGATGTTTCGCCCGACCGCTGTCGGATCCGTTTTACGGTTCACCGCGATCCCGAGCATGGGCTTTTTTTTCATGGCCGCTCGTCCTTTGTCGTCCCTCTTGCCAACCCATAAATAAAAAAATTCCCCTCGAGCGAAGTGTCCTTTCTCGACGAGATTCCTGAAGGTCGTTTGCCGGCGGATCCGCTGATCCGGACCGAACTGCTTTTTTGGCTTCAACGCCTATACTTGGGTCAGCTTTTTCCGGCCCTTTTTCCGGCGGCTCGCAAGGACCTTTCGTCCTCCGGCAGTCCGTGTGCGGGCAAGAAAGCCGTGCTTATTACGACGTTTTCTCTTGGAAGGCTGGTATGTTCTTTTCATGAGGCGTGAATTATAGTGAAGTTCGTTTGTAATATCCAGCGTTTTATTTTGTTCGGGCAAAAAAAATTTCTTTTTTCCTTTGCTTTTTGTTTTTCAAAATTTTTTTGTTTCTCCGTGGACAAAATATTTTTTTGTTGTAGAATGACCCCTCTTACGCGTTGCGTTCGCCCCTTTCTTTTGGGACGAACGTTTATTTTGGCTTGTTTTTTGCTGTTGAAAACATGTTTATAAGCTATTTATTGATTTTATATAACTTTGTCAGTTTAGAATACATTATTCAAAATAATAAAGTTTTTCTTATGGATAACCTGTTTATAACTATGAAAGACTCTTCTCGGCCATGAATAAACCTCTTTTTTCACCCCCCGGTGTCTCACCGGCAACCCTCTGGGAGAAAATCTGCTCCATTCTTTCCCGGGAATTAAGTGAGCGGTCTTTTAAAACTTGGTTTGAGCCTGTCTCCCTCTTGGGTGTTTCCGAGGACTCTCTGACCTTAAGCGTCCCTGACCATTACTACGGGAAGTGGCTTGAAGATCATTACCAAAATCTTATTCTTTCCTCCGTCGAGGAGGTTGTCGGACATCCCTTAAGAATTGCCTATCATGTGGTTGAGCCGCCAAGGGTTGCCCCTTCGCTTTCTAGTTCTTCCCCAACGAAGGAAAGGGACGAGACGCTCGCGGGATTGAACCAAAAATATACTTTCGACGATTTTGTCATTGGCCCCGGAAATCGTTTTGCCCATGCGGCTTCGGTTGCAGTCAGTGAATCTCCCGCCAAACAGTACAACCCTCTCTTCATCTACGGCCCTACGGGTCTCGGGAAAACCCATCTTTTGCAGTCCATCGCCCACGAGATGAAAAAGCGCCATCCGGAGTTTAAGATTCTGTACATGTCCAGTGAAAAATTCACCAACCAGTTAATCACGGCCATTCAAACAAAATCGACACCGCAATTCCGCGCAAAATACCGCACGCTTGATCTTTTACTAATCGATGATGTCCATTTTATCGCGGAAAAAGATTCGACCCAGGAAGAGTTCTTCAATACCTTCAATGCGCTTTACGACGCCCACAAGCAGATCGTGGTCACAAGCGATCGGCCCCCTCGGGAGATCCCGGGGTTGGAAGAACGGCTTGTTTCCCGTTTTGGCTGGGGTCTTGTTACTGACATTCAACCGCCGGATTTTGAAACGCGCGTGGCTATTTTAAAGAAAAAGATGGAGCGGGAAACCGTTGTGGTGCCTGATGATGTGTCTTATTTTATCGCGGGAAAAATTAAGTCGAATATCCGGGAGCTTGAAGGAGCTCTTATTCGTGTGGTAGCTTATTGCACGCTCACTAACTCAAAAGTCGATGTTCTTCTTGCTCAAGAGATTTTAAAAGACTCTTTTAAAGAAGAGTCTCAAAAATTCACCATTGAAGGAATTCAAAAAGTGGTGGCGGATTATTTTAATGTGAAGGTCTCGGATCTTCGGGCTAAAAAACGGACGATTTCTATTGTGCGTCCCCGGCAGATTGCGATGTATCTTGTTCGAGAGCTTACGACCCATTCTTTTCCTGAAATAGGGGAGTATTTTGGGGGAAAAGACCATACCACCGTGCTTCACTCTTGTAATAAGATTGCTGGAGAAAGAGATCGAGATGTTGGTGTGAGGAGTTTGTTGGATAAATTGACAGGGTTGTTAAAAAAGTAGGACGGTTTTCCACAAAAAAACTTTTTTATATCTCGTTCTTTTTAAAATAGTTGTGTAGGATATCCACAAATCCACAAGGATTATTACTAAGATTACTATTTTTAAATATAGAATAAAAGAAGAAGGAGTTTATATGGAAATTAAAGTTCAAAAAAGTGAACTATTAAAAAAGATCACATTGGGAGTGAATATTGCCGCATCAAAACCAAGCACTCTTCCCATACTAAACAATCTTCTTATGGAAACTCAAAAGGACGGAAAGCTTAAAATTATAGCCACGGATATGGAGGTGGGAATATCCACACTTTTACCCGTCGAGGTCCTACAAGGAGGAAGTATCACCGTACCTGCAAGAAAATTTTTTGATATTATCAAGGAACTTCCGGAAGGGAACGTGGAAATCACCGTCACCAAAAACAACACGGTTAATATTAAGGCGGGGAAATCCTATTTTAAAATCATGGGGCTGGATAAAGAGGAGTACCCGAAGCTGCCGGAATTTTCTTTAGAGGGAGCGATAGAGCTGGAGCAGTCAGGGATAAAAGAAAGTCTTTTATTAACCTCCTTTGCGATCTCTCACGATGAAACAAGATATGTTTTAAACGGAGTTCTTCTCTCTATACAAGGGAGCCAAATCAGGTTTGTAGCTACGGATGGAAGAAGGCTGGCGTTTTACAAAAAGGAAACGAAACAAAAAAACATAAAAAATGCGGAAATGATTATTCCCGCAAAAACCATTCACGAGCTTTTAAAACTTTTAGAGTGGGAAGGAACAGTGAAAATCATTCACACCCCAAGCAAGGTCATCTTTTATTTTGAGGATACTTACCTTACCTCCAATCTTATCGAGGGAAATTTCCCCAATTACGATCAGGTGATTCCTAAAGAAGAAAAAACCCAAGTTCAAACAAATAGGGAGGAATTTCTTCAAGCGGTCCGACGCGCCTCCCTTTTAACATCTCCGGAAGCGCCTGCGCTCAAATTTGATTTTATAAAAAACAAGATCATTGTTTCTGCCAAAACGCCCAATATGGGAGAAGCAAAAGAAGAGCTCTCGGCGGATTTTAAAGGGAACGAAATAACCATAGGGTTCAATCCGGGATACTTCCTGGACGTCTTAAAAAACCTTTCCGATGAAAACATCAGTATTTCTTTAACGAGCCCCGATAAGCCGGGATTGATCAGAGGGCGCGAAGGATATCTTTACGTAATCATGCCGATGCAGCTTAACTAGCCGAAAGAAAAGACGATAATAGAACGGTTCTTCATGGACGAGATTCGATCGATCCTGCCGAAAGTCATCAAAGGTTTTGAAGATCCTGAAAAACAAAAACGGAGTTTGCTTATAGATTCCTGGGCGGGCATTGCCGGGGAAAAACTTACAAAAAAAACCAGGCCGCAACTTTCTTCCAAAAAAATCCTTTACGTTTATGTAAACGATTCTGTGCTGGCATTCGAGATCAGCCAGAGATACCGGCAATCGCTTCTGAAGCGGGCTCAAGCGGTTCTGGGGGAAGAAGCAATCAAAGAGGTTCGAGTATTGGTCGGGAAGTAAAGATCTTATAAAAAGGAAGATTATGAACAAAAAAGAAAGCAAGGTAAAAGTGGAAGAAGCTTCCGCAAAATACGACGCGACCAAGATCCAGGTGCTTGAGGGGGTGGAAGCGGTCCGTAAACGGCCGGGAATGTATATCGGCGACACCACGCCGCGGGGACTGCACCATCTTGTCTACGAGGTGGTGGACAACTCTATTGACGAGGCGCTTGCGGGGCATGCTACGCGCGTAGACGTAGTGATCCAGTCCGACGGAAGCGTTAAAGTGGTCGACGATGGGCGCGGCATTCCGGTGGATTTGCACAAAACCCAGAAAAAATCCGCGCTCGAGGTTGTCATGACCACGCTTCACGCGGGGGGAAAGTTTGACAATAAGGCGTATCGCGTCTCGGGCGGCCTTCATGGCGTCGGGGTATCGGTAACGAACGCGCTTTCAGCATGGTGCGATGTGGAGGTTCGGCGTGACGGCAAGATATGGCATCAAAGGTATGAAAAGGGACGGCCTGTCACCAAAGTCATGGAAAAAGGAAAGACAAAGGAGAGAGGCACCACCGTTTCTTTCCTGGCGGATAAGGAAATCTTCGAAAAAATAGAATTTAGCTTTGACGTTCTTTCCACCCGGTTACGCGAGCTGGCATATCTGAACAAAGGCGTGCGCATCACGATCCGCGACGAACGGATCAAAAAAGAGATCAAAGAACACGTTTTTCTTTACAAAGGGGGCATCTCGGAGTTCATCCAGTACCTCAATCGCAGCAAGAATCCCCTCCACAAAAAGATCTTTTACGTGGACAACACGAAAGACGACGTCGAGGTCGAAGCGGCATTTCAATATAACGACAGCTACGGCGAAGATGTCTTCTCCTTCGCAAACAACATCAATACGATCGAAGGGGGAACGCACATGAGCGGATTCAAAACCGCCATGACGCGCGCCACGAATCAGTACGCGAAAAGCAAGAACCTTCTTAAAGACATCGAAAGCGGCTTGAGCGGTACGGACCTCAATGAAGGTCTGGCAGCTGTTATCAGCGTAAAAGTTCCGCGCCCGCAATTTGAAGGCCAAACCAAGACCAAGCTCGGGAACGGCGAAGTTGAAGGAATTGTTTATTCTGTGATTTATGAAGGACTGAGCGCTTTCTTCGAGGAAAACCCTCCCATTGCCAACAAAATCGTGGAAAAAGCGGCGCTAGCCTATCGCGCCCGCGAAGCCGCAAGAAAAGCCCGGGAACTGACACGGCGGAAAGGCGCTCTGGAATCAGCGTCCTTACCGGGCAAGCTGGCAGACTGCTCGGACGAAGACCCGAAGAACACCGAGGTTTATCTTGTCGAGGGAGATTCAGCCGGAGGCTCGGCCAAGCAAGGGAGGGACCGGAGGTTTCAGGCCATCCTGCCGCTGCGAGGCAAGATCATCAACGTTGAGAAGGCGCGCATCGACAAAGTTCTTTCCAACGAGGAAATCCGGACCATTATTACAGCCCTCGGGACCGGCATCGAAGAAGAATTCAACATCGAAAAACTTCGCTATTTCAAGATCATCCTGATGTGCGACGCCGACGTGGACGGAAGCCATATTCGCACGCTGCTTCTAACCTTCTTCTACAGAAAGATGAAAAAACTTCTCGAGAATGGACATATCTATATTGCCCAGCCGCCGCTTTTTAAAATGAAACGCGGAAAAGAAGAACAATACGTTCAGACCGAAGAGCAGATGAACAGCATGCTGCTGGATTTCGGGCTTCAAGGGGTTTCGCTGAAAAAGAACGGCACCAAGGAAAAGATTGAAGGCAAAGAGCTCCGGGAGCTCATGGATCTCGTGCAGGCCATGGAAGACCTGGAACGATCGCTGGCGCGAAAAGGCATATTGTGGCACCGGTTCATGGAAGCCCAAGACAAGAAAAAAGGGTTTCCTCTTTATCTTGTGCGGCTCCTCAACAAGAACGAAGAAACCTTTTTTTATTCTGAAAAAGAAGTCGAAGAACATATAAAAGAGCTCGAAAAGAAAAGAGCTGTTGAGAGAAAAAAAGAGGAGAAAGAAGAGAGGAATGAGGCTAAAGGCGAAAACAAGAAGGAAGAAAAGAAAAGCGCCAAAAAAGGGAAGGCCGAAGAACTACCGGAAGAGGAAGAAGCCCTGCCCCCCATGCACGACCTCATAGAGATTTTTGAAGCCAAGGAGTTCGAAAAGGCGAAAAAACGACTTGAAAAGCATGACCTGGATTTCGAAGACTTTGAAACCGGGGAAGAAGTTCGCTTTGAGCTTTGTTTGGAAAAGGAAAAAAGAGAAATGAAAGCCCTCCGCGATGTTCTGGCGCACATTAAGGTGAACGGAAAAGAAGGCATGCTGCTCCAACGATACAAAGGCCTTGGCGAAATGAACCCTGAGCAGCTGTGGGAGACCACGATGAATCCCGAGACGCGAACCGTTCTCAAGGTTACGCTGGATGACGCTGTCGAAGCGGACGAGATCTTCACGGTGCTTATGGGAGACCAGGTCGAACCGCGGCGCGCCTTCATCGAACGACATGCTAAAGCCGTGCGGAATCTTGATATTTAATAAAGGATAAGAAGGAAAAAACATGGCAGAAGAAAAAAATTTATACGCAATGAATGAAAGGATCATCCTTCGGCCGATCGAAGAGGAGATGAAGGATTCCTACATCGATTACGCGATGTCGGTCATTGTCGGTCGTGCGCTTCCGGATGTTCGCGACGGCTTGAAACCTGTGCACCGGCGCATTTTGTTCGCCATGAACGAGCTCGGGCTCACCCACAGCAAGCCCTACAAGAAATCCGCCCGTATCGTCGGAGAAGTACTCGGCAAATATCATCCGCATGGAGACACCGCGGTCTATGAATCAATGGTCCGCATGGCGCAGGATTTTTCGCTCCGCTATCCGCTTGTAGAAGGACAGGGAAACTTTGGCTCCATCGACGGCGACAACGCTGCGGCCATGCGTTACACCGAGGCCCGGCTTTCAAGCGCCAGCAATGAACTTTTGACAGACATCGACAAAGACACGGTTGACTTCGTTCCGAATTTTGACGAATCCCTTGTTGAGCCGTCAATCCTTCCTTCCAAGCTTCCGAACCTGTTGATCAATGGCTCAAGCGGAATTGCGGTCGGTATGGCGACCAACATACCCCCGCATAATTTGACCGAGGTTGCGAAGGCGCTCATCACGACGATTGACAACCCCGATGTAACTGCCAAAGAGCTTTCCAAGATTGTCACGGGGCCGGATTTTCCCACCGCCGGACTTATTGTCGGGCGCGAAGGGATTAAGAAGGCGTATGAAACCGGCCGCGGACAGGTGGTCATGCGCGCCAAAGCCGCGATCGAAACCGGCCGCAGCAAAAAAGACGCCATCATCATTACCGAGATCCCGTATCAGGTAAATAAAACAAACCTGATCGAATCGATCGTTCGGCTCGTGGAAGATAAAAAGGTCGAAGGCATCTCCGATATCCGAGACGAATCGGACCGTGACGGCATGCGCGTCGTAATCGAGCTCAAAAAAGACGCCATTCCCCAGGTTATTTTAAACAATCTTTACAAACACACACAGATGCAGTCGACCTTTGGCGTCATCATGCTCGCCTTGGTCGACGGCCAGCCGCGCGTCCTCACGCTTAAGCAGATGATCGAGCGCTTCGTCGATTTCCGGGTCGAGGTCATCATGCGGCGGACAAGGTTTGAACTCGATAAAGCCGAAAAACGCGCGCATATTCTTGAGGGCTTGAAAAAAGCCATCGCGAATCTCGACAAAGTCATCCGGATCATCCGCACCTCCAAGAGTCCGGAGCTTGCCAAAGAACGTCTCATGAAGGAGCTCAAGCTCACAGAGGTCCAGACAAAAGCCATCCTCGAGATGCAGCTCCAGCGTCTGACGCAACTTGAACGCGAAAAAATCGACGAGGAATATCTCGAGCTTATCAAAAAGATCGAATACTACAAATCAGTCCTCAAAAGCCGGCGCAAGGTCCTCGACATCATCAAGGAAGAGACGCAGGAGATCCTCAAGAAATACGGGGATGAACGCCGGACCCAGATCGTCGCCGCCGAAGGTGATATCGACATCGAGGACCTGATTGCGCAGGAAGACGTACTCATCACAATCTCGCATGCCGGCTACATCAAGCGTATTCCGGTCACCATGTACCGAAGGCAGAACCGCGGCGGGAGCGGCGTGTCGGGCGCAGGCGTTCGCGACGACGAAGATTTTATCGAACATCTGTTCCTCGCGTCGACCCATGACTTCATCATGTTCTTCACCAATCAGGGGCGTGTATATTGGCGCAAAGCCTACGATATTCCGCAAGCTTCCCGTCAGGCTAAAGGGAAAGCCATTGTTAATTTTCTTTCTCTTGCGCAAAACGAGCAGGTCTCCGGGTTTTTGCAGGTCAAAGAATTTGACGACAAGCGGTACGTGCTCATGGTGACGGCCAAAGGCGTGATCAAAAAAACCAACCTGATCGAATATTCGCGGCCGCGCTCCACCGGCATCAACGCCATTACCCTGCGCGATAAGGATGAACTCGTGGCCTGCAAAATCACTTCCGGTAAGGATGAAATCTTCATCGCGACGCGTGACGGTAAAGCCATCCGTTTCAGGGAAAACGATGTCCGTGAAATGGGCCGCAACGCCACCGGGGTGCGCGGCGTCAATTTGTCGAAGGGCGATGAAGTAATCGCTGCCGAGATTGTGAATCCAAAAGCCACGGCGCTTACCGTGACACAAAACGGTTTTGGCAAAAAAACGCTTTTTGCCCAATATCGCATCCAGTCTCGCGGAGGCAAGGGCATCATCAACATCAAGGTCTCCGAGAAAAACGGCAAGGTCGTGAATGTCCTGACCGTTGCCGAAGAAGACGAGATCATCATCGTGACCACGAGCGGGATGGTCGTGCGATGCCCCGTCAGCCAGATCCGTACTTCCGGTCGCAACGCTGTGGGCGTTCATGTCATGCGTCTTAAGGAAAAGGATAAGATTGCTTCCGCCACGCGCGTTGTCGCCAAGGAAGAAGAGACCGACGCAAGCCAGCTCGAGCTTTTGGACGAAAAAAAGCCGGCGCAGAAAAGCCCCAAATAGGAGCTTGCCTTATCGTGCTCGATATCAAATTCATCCGCGAAAATCCAAACCAGGTCGCCAAAGGCCTTTCTGCTAAAGGGATTTCAGTCGATATTCAAACCCTTCTTGATCTAGACCTGGAAAAGAGAACTCTTTTAAAACGGAGCGAGGAACTCAAGGCCAAGAGGAACTCTGCTAGCGACAATATCGCCCGCCTCAAGAAACAAGGTCATCCGACAGATGCCATAATAGCCGAAATGAAGGCCGCTTCCCAAAAAATAGATGATTTTGACACAAAAGTGGGAGAGCTGTCAGAGAAAATAGAGAAAATAGCAATCTCAATCCCTAACTTGCCGCTGTCAGATGTTCCTGTTAGCAAGGGCGCCGAGGGTAATAAAGTGATTCGTACATGGGGAGAGCCGCGAAAGTTTGGGTTTAAAACCAAAGACCATCTTGACCTGGCCGTCAAGCTGGGACTGTTCTCCATGGAAAAGGGGAGCAAGATCACGGGGGCGGGCTTTCCCGTCTACTTTGGGGCAGGCGCCAGGCTTGAGCGAGCCCTGATCAGCTTTATGATAGACCTTCATGTTAAAAAACATGGTTATACCGAAGTCTGGGCCCCGGCCATTGTGAATCGTGCGTCCATGCGGGGCACCGGGCAGATCCCGAAAATGGAAGAGGATATGTATGCGCTGGCGGCGGGAGAAAGCGAGGAAAAGGGCGCTTATTTTCTTATTCCGACCGCGGAGGTTCCGATCACGAACTTAATGCGGGACGAAACGATCGAAGAAAAAGACCTGCCGGTCAAATACACGGGCTACACGCCGTGCTTCCGCAAGGAGGCTGGTTCGTACGGAAAAGACACCCGCGGTCTTTCGCGCGTTCACCAGTTCGATAAGGTCGAAATGGTGAAATTCGTAAAACCGGAAGGATCTGAAAGGGAATTAGAATCTCTCGTCAAAGACGCCGAAGATGTCCTGCAGGCGCTGGAGCTTCCTTACCGCGTCGTGTTGCTCGGAAGCGGCGACATGAGTTTTGCGGCGGCGAAGTGTTTCGACCTCGAGGTCTGGGCCCCGGCGACGGAGAAATGGTTTGAGGTTT
>Ga0265297_10003303_pt1 | contig 29617 bp, 24 predicted proteins | sample Munlanlwell13791_FD_192502 | JGI IMG/M metagenome (GOLD analysis project Ga0265297, IMG submission 192502) | Leachate microbial communities from a municipal landfill in Southern Ontario, Canada - Leachate well 137-91 | ecosystem: Engineered > Solid waste > Landfill > Unclassified | place...
GGACCGCCAGGCATCACTCGTGCGAATCGCGTTCGGCCAACGCGAGGGTGCACTGGCCCCGGGCTGGCTGCCGGTGGCCGCGCAAACCCGTTATACACCAGAGCAAGGCATCGGATGGGTCGGTGACGGCAAGCGCACTGACTGCGATCGTTTCGGTGGCGCGCCCTTCGCTCGTGGTTTCGTCGCCGGCTGGGGCGCTCCGGGTTGTCTGCGTCTCGATCTGGCGCCGGGTCGCTACGTGGCCGCCCTGTTCGCCACTGATTTTGCGCTCCCGCTGCGGCCGTTCTTCATCGAAGGCTCCGGCCTGTCTGCCGGCCAGCCGCTGGCTACCGTCAACCGGGGTGCGTGGGAGACTCGGCGCTTCCGCGTGGAGGCCGGCGCAAACGGCCTTCAACTGACGTTCCGCAGCGACGCTGTCTGGCTCGTCAATGCCCTGGTGATTGTCCCCGAGTCCAACCTGAATGCCTTGCTGGTCGAGGCGGACCGGCTGGAGGAGGAACTGGCACTTGGCTCGCCCGAGTGGATGGACAAGCGCAAGAAGGTTCCCCCGCCAGCTCCTGCGGAGGTCACCGTGCCGCCGGCAGATCGCGCACGGGGTTATGTGCTCTTTGCCGCCGACCCCGTGCAGCGCGTCTATCCCCACACGCGTCCCGATGCTCAACAAATCGGCCGGCCACTGGCCGTTCAGGCCACGCCAGGTGAAACGACGGCTGTAACCCTGGGCGTGGTGCCATTGCGCCCGCTGTTGAACATGCGCCTGACCGGTGCCGACCTGTCCGGGCCGGGTGGCGCGCTCGTCCCGGCGTCAGCGCTGGATCTGCGCGTGGTGCGCTGCTGGCCGCAGATTGACAAGACACCCGCCGGACGGGGCAAGGTGCAGGTCATCCCGGAACTGATCGAGAAGCAGGACCGGCATCCGGCGGTGTGCGCGCCCGAAGGAGCCACGCGCCAGTACTGGATCACGGTGCGCGTCCCGGAGAACGCCGCGCCCGGCCAGTATCGCGGTGAGCTGCAGTTCTCCGCCGAGGGCGTGCAGCCCGCCACGGTGCCTGTAGAACTCGCCGTTCTCCCGTTCCGGCTCCAGACTCCGCCGGAGAAGACGTTCTTCATGTATTCGATCCTCGGAGACTTCACCGACAAGGAGATCATGGTGCTGTTGCGCGACATGCGCGAACACGGGATGAACTCGTTGGCATCCGACCTGGTGGGCAAATGGAGCCGGCAGCCCGGCGGCAAATCCGAGTTCGATGTCGAGCCGGTTCGTCGCGTGCTGCGTCTGGCGAAGGAGGCGGGGTTCACGCGGCCGATGCCATGGCACGAGAGCGGCCCGAAGGGGATCGCGCCTGAAGGGTCAGAAGAGTGGAACGCAGCGCTCGCGGATCTCCTTCGCCGGGCGCGCCAGGTCCAGCAAGAGGTGGGTGGACAGGAAATTCTTTTCTATCCGGTGGACGAACCTTTTGGCAACGACCAGCGTCTGACGCTGGCCGAACGCGCCATGCGCGTGGCGCGGCAAACTCGCGCGCTGCGCACCTATTGCACGCCCGCCGACAAAGACATTGCGCGCCTCGGATCGCTGCTCGATGTGCGTTGCTACGCCATTGGCACGGTGCCGAACGTGGCGGATGCCGCCGCCTCGACTCGAAAGGCGGGCGCGGATTTTTGGTGGTACACCAACGCAGCGCGGGAACTGCCGGACGTGCGTCGCTATCTGGCGGGCGTGTGGTTTTGGAGCACAGGCGCGGACGGGCAAGGCTACTGGGTTTATCAGTCGCGCTGGCAGCGAACGCGCGCTTTTCAGGACCTGGAAGGCGACGTGCACGCGCACGACTACGTCGCCTATCCGGACATTGACGGGCCGATCCCGACGATTCAATGGGAGTGCATCCGCATGGGCATTGATGACGCGCGCTATCTTTACACCCTTGAGGCGGCCATCGCCGCCCACCGGGGAAGCCCCCAAGCCGCAGCGGCGGAGAAATTTCTCGCCGATCTGCGCCGGACCCTGCCGCAAAGCGTCAATTTGCCGGACAAAACCTGCATCCTCTACAACTGTCCGTGGAAACCCCGCGAGTTTGCGCAACTGCGCCGCGAACTCGTGCGGCACATCCTGGAAGTGCAGAAATAGAGGCACCAACGCGGCCGGGCTGCGGCAGTCTTCATCGGCTGCAACCTTCCGCAAACTGCGACGTCAGGCACCGATCAACGTTTCCTCCGCTGTTGCATAATCTGCAACCACTGTTTCGCCAGACTGTCACTCGATTTGTTGATTTCTTCGACTATCTCAGGCGGGCAATTGAGATTCATGGCAAACCAGAGAAGCCCCGGATTTCGTTCCTTGTGCAGTCTCATCAACATGCTTGTGGGAACAGCGGAATTGCCCGCGAGAGTTGCGTAGACTGTGTGGGAACTATCATCGAAAAGTTTTTCCATCTGTGCAGTAGTCAGACTCGTGTTGCGCGCTGTTCCCGACCTCGCATAATCGTTGGAGTCGTCGATGAACAACTCGATCTCCTCCGGCTTGAGCGTCGGATTGCTTCCCACAAGAAAACGCACATCCGGACTCCGGCACTTGCTGAATCTCACAATCTGATTGTGCTGGAGCGGCTGGCGAAGCACGACAGCATCAACAACCTCCGCCGGATATCCGCGCCCCTCCAAGAAGGCCCGGCCGTCACGCTCTGGAAATGCAGGTCTATTGCATCCGACGGTGGCAACAATCAGAGGCAGAAGCAGTCCAGTTGTCCACGACAGTTTCATTGGCGTTGATCCTGTGTTCAGTCAGAGGCGACCGTTAATTGCGGGATTCCAAGTCGCCATCAGAAAAGGCGTGAAGAGATCGCGGATATAACGCGGTCGCCTGATTGTCGCGGGACGACATCACCGCCAAGACATTCCGAAGACAGCCTCCAGAATCTGCGAGTGTTCCCGCAGCATCCGGTCGAGGGCTGATCAGGAAATCACTTCCACGCGCAGTCCCACCATCTCGCCGAGGGTCTTGAGTTCTGCCGTGTAATCACCACACACCCACGGGAGACGGTTGCCGTAGACCAGCCATCTTCTGAGGACGAGCAATCTCGTGGCTGAGGGATCGACCTGGGCCACCGTGACCGTCTTCTCCCCGTTGTTCATGAAATCAATGACAGCCTTCGTTGCCCATCCCTGTTGATAGAATCGGCCCAATTGATGAAGACGCAGCAGCGATGTTTCATGCTGGCCGCCAGCCTGCGTGACCGCGCCCCGTCGCGTGGCAAAATCTCCAGCCGCTTACTTCGTGTCCAACCGGCCCTGCAACCACTGCATCGCGCTGAATTCGCCCTCGCGGCGCAAGCGCTCGAAGTAAGCGGCGATGTCGGCGTCGCTGACGCGCAACGGCGTCGTGTCGTCAAACGACTTCCCGAGTTTGATTAACTCCTCCTGTTGTTGTTGGAGTTGCGCCAGCCGGGCCGCGACCGTCGAGTCATTCGCCGCCGGTGCCTCGGGAGATACCTGCTGCAAGAACTTGCTCTCGATCTGCATACCCACCAGTTCCGCGATGAACGTGCGCCCGTTTTCGGTGAGTTGTTGTCCCATTGCAATGCCCGCCGTCGTGACTGCATCCGCTGACGCCGCGTTGCCACTCTCCCGCAGCTTCGCCGCCCAGTCCGCCGAACGGCTCGCCACGTCCTGGAGCGCGCCGATCATCGGCAGTTGCGTGCCGAACGTGCTCATCAACTGCCCCGCCTCTTGCGAATAGCCTGACGTGGTCCAGGCCGACTGCAGCGCCGGCTGCATATCGAACAAATATGTGTCCATCCCCGGTTTCCTTGCCGCCATCAACAATTCCTGCGCCGCCCGTTCCGGCATCCCGGCTTTGAAAAACTCCTGCGCCGCCAGGACATTCGGCAACGCATTCGCAGGCGCGTTGCGTTTGAACGCCTCCACCCATCGCTGCCGATCGCCGGGGAAAAGCCCCTTCAACAACACATCCATCTGCACCCGCGCGTCGTTCGGAAATTTCCGCGCCGCTTCCTCCAACAACGCCGGGTCGTTCAAGAGCCGATGCGCCGCCAGCAAATTCGCCGCCGAACGTCCTTCCTTGCCCAACCACGCCTCCACCTCCTCCAGCGTCAACTTCGGGTGCTCGCCCAACCGCATCCGCAGCAACACCTCCATCACGCCCAACTGCGACTCCGACATTTTCGAAGCCTCCTCGCCGCCCGGTTCCGGCGCGTGGCTCGCGTTGCCGGGCCAGCGTCCTGTTCGACCGGATGCCGCGGGCCGCATAACACGATGCGGTTCCATCCGCTCCGCCCGCATCGGCTCATTCCGGGCCCGGCTGGGCCGCGCAAGCCACCACAGGCAAGCCACCAACAGGGTCGCCAGCAATGCGATCATCACCAGCAGCCAGCGCAACGTAAAGGAAGCGTTGGTGTCGAAGTTCATTGGTTATTCCTGAAACGCTCGGGTTGGAATTCAGGCGCGGCCATCTGCGACATATAACGCGCCGGTCACAAAATACCGGGCGCAACTCGGTACACGCACCATTTGAATAATGCGCGAATCGCACTCCGAAGCCCCCTCACCCTGCCCTCTCCCCATCCGATGGGGAGAGGGTGGCCGAAGGCCGGGTGAGGGGTTGCCTCGCGCATTTCTTTCTTGGCGCGTGTGCCGAGTTACGCCCCAAAATACCTCAGCCGATATTTCCCATTTGACTGGACCCATTATCGCCACTTGACTTGTCCTGATTGCGGGTGCAATTTGAACGCAAGGCTGGTCGAAAACTGATTCAAATCCTCTGTAATTCAACAAAGGATTGGTGTCGCAAAAAAAGCGGTGCAGTGAATCAACGGTTCATAGCATTCAACCATGCAAGCGGGTGTCCATTGTAAATCGGGGGCGGATTTTCGCCAGATCCGCATGGTCATTGCCAAGGTGACCAGCAGCTGCAACCTGCGTTGCAGCTACTGTTGCACCGATGCCATCCCGATCACCCAGCCGGGCGCGACCATGACGATGGAGACCCATCGGCACGCTGCCACGTTGCTCATCGGCGGCACGGAGTTGCCGGAGGTTCAGTGGATTTTCCACGGCGGCGAGCCAATGCTATTGCCGGTCCCATGGTATGAGGAGGCCATTGAGCACTGCATCACCGTGGCGGAGGCTAACCCGCACCTGAAACGACTGATGATCGGCATGCAGAGCAACCTCACCCGGCTCACGCCGGAGTATCTCGCGCTCATCAAGAAGTATCGCATCCAAGTCGGTTCGAGCCTCGACGGGCCGCCCCATCTCAGCGACGTTCATCGTCAAGGCGGCAAACGCGTCGAGGAGAATATTGAGTTGCTCGCCCGCGAAGGGGCTCCGGCGGGTGTCATCGCCATGATCAACAAGAACACCATCCGCCATCTCGACGAAGTCGTGGGTTACTTCGACCGGAAGGGTTTTGGCGTGACCTTCAACGCGACCTGCCCGACCGGACGCGGCACCAACCTTGAGGACCTCACGGGCGAAGAACTGTGTGCCGCCAAGCGCGCGGTCCTTGTGCGCGCGGACACGAGCCGCAATCTCAGGCTCCTTAGCCCGGACCTCATCAAACAGATTTTTTACTTCCACACCGGCGAGCGCGACATGACCGAGCGCACCTGCCACAATTACAATTGCGGCGCCGGCGTCTCGTTGATCGGCATGGACCCCAACGGCGACCTCTGGCCCTGTGGACGATCGAGCGATGCGGACATGGGGCGGTTCGGCAACGTCAACGATCCCGGCACGCTGGCTGACTTCCCGGCCACGCTGCGCAAGTTCCATGAAAAGGACTTGTGGTATATGCGGTGCTTCGGTTGCCCCGCCCGGCTCATCTGCATGTTCGGTTGCACCGCGTTCGACAAGGAGTCCATTCCGACCCGCGAGATGGATTGCCGCGCCACGAAGCTGCTCTACCAGTATTTCTGCGATCATCGGGACCTCATCGCGCGGCTGTTCGAGCGGATCCAGATTGACATGCAAAAGATGAAACAGGAGGTGGCCATCAAGAAGCCGACGCCGCCATTCCTGCGACTGCACACCGGCAGCCATCCGTGCGCCTCCTGCGCTCCCTTGAGCCGCGTCGGGCAACCTCACGGCAATGATCGAACTCCTGGCCCAAGTCGAATTCCATCCGAACCATCCGAACAGCGCCGGTCTGGCGTGTCTGCCGCAATTCATTGAATAGGAGAACCATGAAAACGTCAAAAGGCTCGAAGATTTCAGGCAAGGCGAAAAAAGTTGTATCAATGCCGGAACCGGCAACTCAATCCACCCAAGAAAGGAAAGTACATATGGCAATACTGCAAAGCATAGACGGTCGGTTCTACCAGGTCCCGGACGACGAGGCTGAAGGCTTCCTCGTGCCGGCCGACAAGGTGGAAGAAACCCTGCGCGCCAGTGGCGCTGCACAACCACAAGCTGCTGCCGCGCCCGCGGCGTGTGGCATCCCCGCGGCGTCGGGCCAGGCCCAAGCCCCGGTCATCATCTACATTGTCGGTGGTGGCGAACAGGGCGGCATGGGGCCTCAGCCGATGGGTGCCGGCCCGCAAGGGCAGCCGATGGGCGCCCCGATGGAGCAACAGGTGCAAGCCTACGCTCATCACGGAGGACACGGCGGACATCATGGCGGACATCACGGCGGCCACTGGGGCGGCTGGGGTGGCGGCTGGGGTGGCTTCTACAGCAATTATTCCAACTACAGGAACTACTACAACTACTACGGATGGTAAACAGATCACTCGGAAAAAGGAAAAACGCATATGTCATTGATGAAAAGCATAGACGGCCGGCTCTACAATGTGCCGGATGAACAAGCGGCCAAATACTTGATCCCCGCGGACAAAGTGGCCGACACACTGAAGGAAGCCGGCCTTCAGGTTCCGGCGGGAGCTGGACCGGCATCGCAGGAGGCTGGCCAGATACAAGCCTACCATCATGGCGGACATCATGGCCACCACGGTGGACACCGCGGTGGCTGGGGTGGTGGCTGGGGTGGCGGTTGGGGTGGCTTCGTCGTGGCTCCCTACAGCAATTATTCCAACTACGGCAACTATAGAAACTTCGGCTGGTAACGCGCCCTTCTCTGCGCTGATTCCGCCCCGGCCGCGGCCGCATGGCGCGGCTGGGGCGGAACTGCCTCCGCAGCCGGAGCCGCCTCGGTTGTATGAAGGTGCTGCGTGATTCACGGCGGTTGTTTGACCTGTCGAGACGAGAAAAGGAGAAAGTCATGGCAATTCTGCAAAGCATCAACGGACAGTTCTACCAAGTGCCGGACGAGGAAGCCGAGAAGTGCCTCGTGCCGGTCGACAAGGTGGAAGAAACGCTGCGCGCCGCGGGCGTCGCGCAGCAACAGCAGCCGTGTTGCGCCCCCGGCGCACCGGCAGGCGGGCCGATGCCGTTGGACACATCCACCATCATCATCTACGTCGGTGGTGGCGGTCCTCCCCGCATCATGCAAGGGGGAATGGTCCCACAGGGTCAGGTGCAGGCCTACGGTGGCGGGCATGGCGGACGTGGCGGACACGGCGGACACGGTGGAGGTGGTGGACACGGCGGGCATGGCGGCGGTGGAGCATGGTGGGGAGTTGCAGCGGGTTTGGCGGCCTTGGGCGCGGTGGCTGCTGCCTCCTACAACAACTATTACAACTACCGGAACTACGCGAACTACTACGGCTATTAGAACACGCCACCTCATCGCTGATTTTTCCCCGGCCGGGCCACGAAGCGCCGGCCGGGGAGGAACGGCGTCGAGCACACAGCGCATCCGAGACACCCGAAACCGAGTCGCCCTACCCTTATTCTCGTGAACACTCCACCCTCCGATTCATCACAAAAACCACCGTCGCCCCGACGATCACTCTCTTACTTCCTGCGCGGCTCGTGGAGAATGCTGACCGATGACGAGAAGCGCGTCGTCCGCACCACAATGTGGCAACTGCTTGCCGTGCGACTCGTGGCCGGTGTCACGCTGATCATTGTGGCGCGCCAGTCGGGCATGCTGACGGGAGCCCTGATGCAGTCCAGTCCGTGGCTGACGGCCTTCTGCATCTTCGTCGGGCTAACCTTGCTGAACGTGCCTCTGGAATACTTTCGGAGTTACTGGGCCGAAGCCCTGCGCGAGCGGCTCAGCAAGCTTTTCCAATTCCGCGTCTTTGAATACATGCAGGCCCAGTCGGTGGACTTTTTCATGAACCGCAACCCGGGCGAATTGATGCGCCAGTTGGGCAAGGCAACCACCGCCGTCCAATTCCTGCTTTGTGACACGGTCGTTCTGGCGCTCTCGGACATTATTTTTCTTCTGGCCTACATCGCGTATCTCTTCTCGTTAAACTGGCAGCTCACGCTGTTGCTGCTTGCCGCGTGCAGCGCGATCCCGTTTGTGATCGTCTGGTTCATTTACCCGACGCTGGAGCGCGTCTCGTTCGAGCGTAACGAGCTGGACAATGTGTATGGCGGCAAGATGTTCGAAGGCATCATCGGCGTGAAGGAGATCCAGCTCAACAACGCCCAGGGCTGGATCATTGGCGAGATGCGTCAGTTGACCGAGGACCTCATCGGGCGCAACCTGCGCGTGGAGCGATGGGAAGGCATCAATCACCAGACCACCTCGCTCATCGGCACGATCACGATGCTGGTCATCCTCGGCGCCGGGAGCTGGCTGGTCATCACCCAGCAACTGGCCGGCGGCTGGCCGGAGTTGTTCGTGTTCTACACGCTGGTGCCGAGCGTCTTCTCGCTGCTGGTATCGCTCTGCAGCACCTCCGCGCGTTATACCGAGCTGCGGCCGCAGGTGGCCGAAGGCTTCGACATCCTGGAGACGCCGCCGCGCGTGGTGGACCGGCCCGACGCGCAAGCCATGCCGCCGCTGCGCAACAAGATCGCGTTCCGCAATGTCACCTTCGCCTACTCGCCCGACGCGGCGCCGGTGTTGCGCGACCTGACCTTCGAGATCAAGGCCGGCCAGCGCGTTGCGCTCGTGGGCCGGCGCGGTTGCGGCAAGAGCACCATCTTCAACCTGCTCTGCCGGTTCCTTGAAACCGAAGACGGCCAGGGTGTTGTCGAACTCGACGGCGTGGACATCCGACGCTACACGATGACCAGCCTGCGCGCGCAGTTTGGCATGGTCACGCAGAAGCCGTTCTTCAAACACGCCAGCGTGAAGGAGAATCTCCTGCTGGCCAAACCTGACGCCACCGAAGAGCAAATCATTCGCGCCTGCCAGGACGCGCAAATTCACGACGTCATCGAACGGAAGTCTGACGGCGAGTGTTCCGGCTACGACACCAACGTCAACGCCTTCAGCGGCGGCGAACAGATCAGCATCGCCATTGCCCGCTGCTATCTGCGCCAGCCCTCGATCATCCTGCTCGACGAGCCGTTGGCGTCGCTCAGCGCCGACGTGGCCAGCGACCTGTTGATCAGCCTGAAGAAACTCACCGAGGGCCGCACATGCATCATCATCTCCCACGCGCTGCAGGGCGTGGCCGACGTGGACCAGATCTTCGTGCTGGGTTATCAAGGCGACCGCCGCGGCCGGCTGGTGCAGCAAGGCACGCACCAGGAACTCAAGAACCAGCCCGGTTACTATCACGAGCTTTACGAGAAGCAGATTCTTTGCGTTTACTAACCATCCGCGTTCGGCTATCAACTAACCCGTGAGCGATTGGATCAAAGCCTGCGTGCGGCTCGGCGGCATCGTCCTTGCCGTGGCGCTTGTGCTTGTCGGCTGCTCCAAGCCGCCGGAGGCAGCGCCGGAGCCAAGACGGGCGCTCTATCGCGGCTACGGATTCTGGTTCCAGGACCTCGCCTCACGTTTTCAAAAGGCCGTCAACCCGCCCGGCCAGCCGCCGCGCTATGAACTGATCCGTCTGCCCGATTTTGATCCGCTGGCTTCGGTGCTCTATCAGGAACTTGCCGTGACGTTGTCATCGGTCTATCCGATGACGGCGCTATCGTTTGGTGCGCGTGCCTCGGAGATGCTGCAGCCAATGGACGTGGCGGTGTCCAACACGGCATGGGTTGAGGAGTTTGCCCGCAACGGCTGGCTCGCGGCGTTCGACGAAAATGTCGTCGGGCCGATGTTGCGCGAGGCGGGCGTCGAGCCGATCCGCGCGGTTGGCCCCGGCGACGATCCGAAGGCGCCACGCATTTACGGCGTCCCAATCGCGCGCGCGGCGGACCTGCTCTTCTACCGCAAGAGCTACTTCAACAACGCCAGCGAGGCGCGCCAGGCATGGACGTCGCTCTTCCAATCCAAGATCCAGATTCCAAAATCCAGGATCCCGTTGCCGTCTTCGATTGCCGGGGATGGACAGGAATTCTTCCGGTTTTTCCTGCCGCTGGTTTGGAGCCTGGAGCCGGACTGGCCGCGACAGAGCGGCGGAACCGTCGCGGCTGAGACGCCGGCGGCGCGGCAGGTGCTTGACGCGTTGGGCCGGCTGGTGCAACTCGAAACATGGCCGTCGGCGGCGACGCGGATGGATTTCCTCGTGGATTTGAAGCGACAGCTGCGCCGTTTCGCGAACGCTCCGGCGGCCGCGCAAACCGATGCCACACAGCCTTCGGCGTGGCTATTCTCCACTTGGGCACAACGCAACCTGATTACACCGTGGGGACCGCCCGTGTCGCTGGACGACATCGGCGTCATGCCGCTTTCGGTTTCCACCAACGCAGCCGCGCCGGGTTTCTCATTGCTCGGCGGCAAGTGTGTCATTTGCAGCCGGCAGATTGCCTCGGACGATCCGGGCGCAACGGCGGCCCGCGAGGTGGTGCAGGAACTGGTGCGCTACCTGTTGTCGAAGGAGGGACAGCGGACGATGTTCTTTGACCAGTTTGAGATTCCCGCGCGCCGTGGCCTGCTGCAATCGCTGACGGAGCAGGATGTCGCCTCCCTCTTCGGCGCGCGCCGCGAGTGGTGCAGCTATGAAACCTACCTCGCCGAGGTTCGCGCGGGCTCGCGACGTATCGATGACCGCAGTCTGCAGTTTGGCCGCCAGACGCTGGCGATGCTGCGCGAGATCGAGGCGATCATGAACGATCCCGCGCGCCTCACCATGCGGCCCAACCCGCTTTCGATCAGCCGCAGCTCTCTACTCGACGGTTTTCTGCACAAAGCGCTCGCCCCGAAGCCGCTCATGCCCGGCGTCGAACTGCCGGGCCTGCCTGAAGCGGCAGCGGTGGTGGAGGCGGGTGGCGCATCGGCCAAGGGATCGCTCACGGGGCTTCAGGTGTTGTGGGAAGCCGAACAACGTTTCATGGTTCCGCGCGCCACTGCGCCGGACGCTGCCAAGGCATCCTCGCCATGAGCACGCCTCCCACCCAACCCGCCGCGCCCTCCCGGTCGGAAGCCTCGCTGAGCCGAAGGCTCTCCCGCCATTTCATCGGGCTGAGCGTGATCTTTGGCGTGGCGGCGGCATTGCTTATCGTCGTGGCGTTCGAGCTTTTTCGCCCGTTGAAAGAGAGAGTGAACCAGGACTGGACGGGCCGCGAACGCGCCGCGATCCGCTCGGTCGGCGGGCTGGACGCAGCGGTGCTGACCGCGCGGATGTTGAACCTGTTCGACCGCACCGCCGAGCAGCAGGTGATGATGTGGACCGAGCTGCGCAAACGCCCCGAACTGGCCTACGCGCGAATCTTTAACAACGTCAACGGCGAGATTGCCACCGTCTATCGCGACGGGCTGATATTCCAGGATCTGCCCGAACCGCAGAAGTTAGCGTGGGATCGCTCGGTCTATCCGCCGCGGCTGCTGGATCAAATGGCCTACGAGATGGTCCAGCCGGCAACCGGCACGCGGCATACGTTCTACGAGCGGCGGCTGCTGCTGTATCGCGAGAGCTTCGGACGGATTTTCCCGATTGGCGTCCTGACGGTGGCGTTCAACAAGATGCCCGCGTCCATCGAGGAAGCCGATCGCATCGCGGAGAGCTGCATTGGCCGGCAGATCGTTTCAGGTGCGAAGATCGCCGAGGGATGGCCGTCCGGCCGCATACTGTCTGACAGCGCTTCGCTGGTGCGGTATTCCTACGAGATGCGCGACATGGTGCTCTACCTGGCGGAGGTCAAAAAAGGTACCGTCAACCTCCTGAACATCACCGTCTTCAACCAGAACGGCATGCCGTTCCTGAGCGAACTGCAGACCAGCGCCGCGTTCCAATTCAAGCACGGGCTGAAGGGCGACCCCTCGCTGGTGTGCATGACGGCCCACGTGCGCCAGCGCGAGTTGTCCCCCGACGGCAAGGTGGTGGAAATCTCCGCGCCGCAGGCCTACGAGGTATTCACGCCGGTGTTTCATCATGGCGCGTTGCGCGGCATGGTCTCGTTCGGATTGCGCGGCCAGGCGCCCCTGCTGAACGAATTTCGCGAGGCGATCCAGTCTGTCCGCTTCTTCATGACGACGACCACCCTCGTGCTCACGACGGTGATGATCCTGGCCGGCGTTTTTCTGGCGTTCCGGTTGCGCAGCCGCATCGCCCAGCCGCTGGAACACATCGCCCAAGCCGCCCTCGACTTCGTGCGCGGCATACCCACCGATCCCGCCCATCGCCAGCGTGCCGAAACGCTGGCCGCCGCGAAACACTACTCGCGGGAATCGCGCGAGCTGTCTTCGGCCTACTCCCAGATGGTTGGCGTCATCCAGCAGACGCTGAAGGAGAAGGACGACGCCTTCGCCGCGTTGGAAAGCAAGGACAAGCAACTGTTCGTCTCGCAGCGCCAGTCCCTGCTGGGCGTGGTCGCTGCCGGCGTCGCCCACGAAATCAAGAACGCGCTCAACCCCGTCAAACTCCGCGCCGAGCGGATGATCATGGCGTTTCAGATGAAGCGCGATGTCGGCCTCGAAGAAGGACTCGGCCTCATCATCCAGAGCGTCGGCCGTTGCGCGGAGATTTCCAACAAGCTCAGCACCTTCGCCCGGCCCGCCGACGTCGGCTCGTTCTTTCCGTTCGACCTCAACGACGTGGTCCGCGACGCGCTGGCCATCAGCAACGACGTGCTCATCAACGCCAAGATCAAAGTCGCCACCCAGCTCGGCGAGCTGCCGCGCCTGAAAGGAAATCCCAAGGAAATCCAGCAGGCGCTCATGAACTTCCTGCTTAACGGCAAGGATGCCATCCTGGATGCCTGCGCCAAGACCGGACGCGAGGGCGGCAACATCACCCTCACCACCGCCAGCGAGGGACAGGCCATCGTCCTGAAGATTGCCGACGACGGCTGCGGCATGAGCGACGAGGTGAAGAAGAAGATTTTTGTCCCCTTCTTTACCACCAAGGAGCCGGGCAAAGGCACCGGTCTCGGCATGGGCATCAGCCACAGCATCCTCCAGGCGCATGGCGCCGAACTGCGCATTGAGAGCGAGTTTGGCAAAGGCACCGCCATCATCATCCGTTTCCCCGTCTCCGGCCCGCCAGTGAAGACACACGCCACGACCACCGTGTTCGGAAGACCGATCATCAAGTGACGCGCCGGCGGCCAACGCAGGACACAGGCATCCTGCCTGTTCAGCCTCGGTGAAAACGATTGGATAGGCTTGCCATGTCCATGATCTCGCCAGCGCTGATGTGGGCAGGAACTGAGTTCGGATGGATTGAGCCGTTTCTGTTCTGAAACAGCATCAGCGTACCATCCCTGTCGAACCCTGCCACTTTCGGACATTCAGGCCGGGCCAGTCAGGCGAAACTTTCCCGAATGCTCCGGCAACAAGAGCGCCTTGGCTTCGATCTGCAATGGGCCGGGCGGCCGGAGGAGCGATTCCAAACGGGTGGTGAGTCGGCCCAACGTTTCCGCATCCGGCCCCGCATGGACCGGAACGAAACGCAACGAGCAGTTGCCGTTGGCCCATTGCCGAAATTGATAATGTGCCACGCCCGCCACGCCGGCAAAACACTGGTCCACGTCCCACGTCGTGACGAGCCGGCCATCCCGGCGGCGCAGCGCGTCTCGTGACCGGCCGTGAACCACATAAGTCGCCGCATGCTGCAGATTGCGCCGCTCCACGAGATCCCCGATGCGGTAGCGAACCAGCGGCATCAGATCATTAGTCAGTGTCGTGACCACCAGTTCGCCGAGATTGCGCTCGTCCGGCTCCAGCACTTCCAGAAATGCGTTCTCATGGCTGGGCTTCAGGTCGCCGCGCTCATCTTCCATGAGCAGATGCCCGGTTTCGGTGGAGCCATAGAGATTGAAAACCGGCACGCCAAACACGCGCTCCAAAACGCGCCGGTGGACCACGCTGACAAACTCGTAGCTGCACAACACAAACTGCAACGATGGAAACCGCAGCCCCCGCTCCTCGCAATACAGCGCGAATCGGGCGCCATGCACCGGGTCCACATCGAGAAACTGCGGCGACCAATCCGCAATCTCCGCCGCCATGCGTGCCAGTTCGGCGTCGGTCAGGAGGAACGGAATGCGCGCCAGATTTACGAACAACGTCCGACCGAACGTCCGTTGCGCTTGGGATCGCCAGGCCGTTGGGCAGCTTCGTCCGTTGCAGACCGGCGTGGTCATCGTCGCGCGGCGGGATTCCGGATGCTTCTCCAGCACGCGCGCGATGAAGCCGTTCAAGCGTAAAACACATTTTTCCTGCTCGTCCCACCAACCCCGACGGAACAGGACCGGCGTCCGTTCCTCTGACGTGCCGGAGGTATGTTCGAGTTCCACCAACTCCCGGGCCAGCAGCGATTCGAGCACCTCGTCCGACGACAGAAAGTTTCGGGGAAAATCCTCGCGCAACTCGCGCTTCGTAACCAAGGGCCAGCGCGCAAAACCCTGCCGGTCGCAGGCGCCGGCAGAAAGATTTCGCAGCGATGGCAGCCGGTTGCGATAGAGCGGCACTTCCCGCCACCGGGGCAAGAGTTCTCCCAAGCGCGACCATTGCGCCGTTTCGCAAATCAGTTCAGGCGTCACAAATGTGCAAAGAGCAGCATAGGCTTGTTCACTATCGATTTCAACGGCGCGACACAGGTGGCGATGCGCACGTTCGCGGCGTGTATGGAGTCGGCGCGAGCCGCCCGGGTGCGTTCGCAGGTGATCCGCTGTAAAGCCGCGCGAGTGTTTCAGGCGACACACCGAGCGCGTAAGCGGTCAGGATGAACTGGTTTGTCAAAATGGTTCGGAGCGCACCGAGCTGTTGCCAGCGACGACCGGATGTGCACACCGTTTGTGGCGCAACAACGATTCGCCCAAGCCGGCGCAAGCGGCAAACAAGCTCCACATCCTCCAGAAAGGGCTGGTTGGCGAAGCCGCCGAGTTCCTCGAAGAGAGCCCGCCTCAGGAAAATCGCCTGGTCGCCGTAAGGTTTTTGCAGCCATCGCGAACGAAAGTTGATGCCCCATTCCACCAGTCGTTTTCCAGAAAATGCTCCCTCGATGCTGAGTCGGAACGCCCCGGCTGCCACACTGGACGCACGCAAGGTTTGTGATACGACGCGCGGATAATGGGGTGGCAGCAAGGTGTCTGAATGCAGGAACAATAGCGCGTTGCCGGTCGCCCGAGCCGCGCCCGCGTTCATCTGCCGCGCCCGGCCAGGCATCGTACAGATCACAGTGGTTCCGCCATCGCGGGCAAATTGCACCGTGCCATCGGAACTGCCGCCGTCCACGACGATGATCTCCAATGGGTTTCCGCGCCGGGCGCTCTCGATGCTGGCCGCTATGCGCGGAGCTTCGTTGAGCGTAGGAATGATGACTGACACCCGGTCCATATCCGCTTCCTCTTCCTCAACGGTGCGACGCCACGAGATGAGGTCCTCCGGCCGGTCCACGTCATCGCGCCGTTCCAGCAAGAATGGCTGCAAGGCCAACCGTTCCAGAATCCGCAGGGTCTCCTTGAGAACTGTCTCCGTTCCCCACTCGACGCCCCGAAACAATTCGGGAATCGATTGGGTCATGCCAACCAGGTAATAGCCGCCGTCGGTAGCCGGTCCGAGCACGACGCGGTTGCGCGACAGGCCGGCAAAAGCTGCGGCCAGCGATTCGTGGCTCAGCGCCGGACAATCCGAGCCGATGAGGACCGTGCTCTCGCAGTCCTCGCGAAAACTGTCTGCAAAGGCACGCGCCATGCGTTCGCCCAGATCGCCCTCGCCTTGCGGCCGGCAGCGCCATCCGTCGCCCAACCAGTGCCGCATCGCTTCCTCGCTGCCACCGTCAAAACGTATTTCCAGATCAGCGTCCGCAGCCATCCGCCACGCCTCGGCGGCGCGGAGTGTTCGCAGGACCAACCGGCGATGCAGCGCCGCAGCGCCCTCCGGCCCCAACGCCGGGATCAGGCGCGTCTTGACCCGCCCGGCCACAGGATAGCGCGCGAACAGGATCAATCGTTGGCGTTTGCCGTTCATAACTTATGGTCGCCCGCCGACTGCGGGTTGCCACCGCTCAACGCGCCCAAACAACTGCTGCCGCAGCCGGACGTGCAAGCCAGACAATGCTCGCCGACTCTGATGACACGGTCTCTCAGAGATTCGGGCGTCACGTCCCACAGAAACAGCGGCGCGCCGTTGGCGAGCTGCCAGCCGAGCATCTGGTTGAAGTCGCAATCGTAGACTTCGCCACGCCAACCGACGCTGAGCGTGGTGCGGCACATCAGGTTCCCGACGTTGGCGGGGTTGAAACTGTTGGCGAGCAACGAAAGGTATTCGTCCCACCGGCCAGAGTGCCGGAGATCTTCTGCAAAACGTCCCACGGGTTGGTTGGTAAACGCCAGCAGCCGGCTGAAAACAATACCAAAGTCGCGTTGCAGGATTTCCCTGTAATCAGCCTCCAACTCCGATTCCATCGGAGGCAGCTTCGGTCCGAGCGGATTGTAAACCAGGTTCAGATCCAACCGTGTGCCGTAGCCGACGGCGTTGAGCCTGCGCAAGGCTGCGATGCTCTTCTCGAACACGCCGTCGCCGCGCTGCCGGTCCACGTTTTCCTTCGAGTAACACGGCAGCGAAGCGATCACTGTGATTTCGTGCCTCGCCAGAAACTCCGGCAGGGATTCCTGCCCCGGCTCGAACAAAACGGTCAGGTTGCAGCGGTCCATGACGTGCCGCGCCGGCGTCAGCGCTTTGATGCGTTCGACAAGGTAGCGGAAGTCGGGAATCATTTCCGGCGCGCCGCCAGTGATGTCCACCGTGAGGATGCCAGTTCGCGCCAGCCAGTCCACGATGCGGTCTATCGTTTCGCGGTTCAGTGACTCTTTGCGGTCGGGACCGGCATGGACATGGCAGTGAGTGCAGGTCTGGTTGCAGAGTTTGCCGACATTGATTTGAAGGATTTCGACGTCACGACGACACACCTTGTCGCAGCCGTGCTCCCGCAGTTTCAGTTCAAATGCGTTCATCACGATATCAAATCCACTGTCGCTGCGAGAACCATCACCTGATGGTGCAGCGTTTCGAAACCTGCGCACGGAACAAAAAGGGCGGGCCGGGAATCTTGGATCTTCCCGGCCCGTCGGAACATTGCAGTTGAACCGATTGCCCGAGGTCAGTTCGAACAAGAGAAGCCGCCGCCGCTGCACTTCTTCTCGTCAGGTCTTCTGCCGATCCGGGTCTCGCCGGGTCGGCTGCGTTTAGTTCACTTGTCGGCGGGTCTGCAAACTTCGACTTGCGTGACGCAGATGCCCATGCCGTCGGGCTTGGACGAGAACGCCACCGCAACCGAGTCGCCCTTCTTGATGTCCTGGATGCTGCACGCCTTGCCTTTGCGCACGACTTTTGCCTCGGCCGGGATCGTAAAGTCAATGGTGACGGCCGTGAATGCGCCCGCGCCCGCTTGCTTGACGCTCAATAGGTTGGTGGCCAAACTGACCACCTCGCCCCGAACCGGACTGCTGATCATAGCAGCAGGATTCGGGGCAAGACTGCCGCCTCACCCACCTTCGACGATGGGTGTGCCAACAGCCCAGATGAGCATGACCGTCACAAGCCAAGCGGCTGGTGTTCGTGTTTTCATTGGGTTGGTTTCTGTTACGGGTTCCTGATTGAACTGCGCCGATAATGCGTGGTGTCGGTTTTTTCCGCAATGGGTATCTGTGTTCTTCCACAGGCTACGATCACAGTTGAACCGATCGCCCGGGATTACTTCGGACAAGAAGGACAACCGCCACCCTGCTTTTTCCCGCCGGACTTCTTGGTGCAATTCTGGCAAGGTTTGGCTTCGTCGCCGATCTTCTTGATGGCTTCCTTGCAGCAGGCATTCTTCGCGCACATCGAGCACGCTTGGCCTTTTTTGGCAGCGGCCACCGCTTTGTCGCAGCATTCGCCGGCGTAAACGGTCGCTACCAGACATACAGCCGCCACAACTGCGGTGAGGGAATAGAACAGACGCTTTATCATTGATCCTTTCACTTGTTGCTTGTCGAACAATTCTTTTTCGTTTCGTTTCAGTCACGGCATTCCAGCCAGCTCACTCCCAGCGGGCAACGCCACAACTGCGTTCGAGACATTAGATGCACGCGACCCCTTGGAGGATTCACAAAGGCCCTCTTGCGTCGGAGCGGACGGCTATTTAGAATCACCTCCGCGCAATGCAGCTCAATCTCAACGCAGACGACGCGCTTCTTGAGGCGTTGTCGGCCAAGGCCGACGGCGCTGCCGAGGTGCTGGTGGAGCGTTACGGCGGTAGAATCTACGGCATGGCCTTGCGCATGATGGGTAATCCGGCTGATGCGCAAGAGGTTGCAAAGGAGGCGTTGCTGACCATCTACAATAAGGCCGGCGGTTTTGAGCGCCGGTCGGCCTTTTCATCGTGGATTTACCGAGTCACGGCCAACGCCGCGCTGATGCGCTTGCGCAAACGCAAAGGTCAGCAGGACGAGCTGTCATTGGAGACATTGCAGGAGCCACTGGGCGAATCTTCGCGAATCCTGGAGGACTGGCGACGCATCCCATCCAATGAAACGCTCAACCGCGAACTGGGCAAGGTCATCCAGAATGCAGTACGGGTGTTGCCCGATGAGTATCGCGTGGTGCTGGTGATGAAGGATATGGAAGGACAATCGTTGGAAGAGATTGCCTCTGCATTGGAACTGACGCTTGCGGCGGCGAAAACGCGCCTGCATCGGGCACGGATGGTAGTGCGAAAGGCCGTGACCGATTACCTGCGCGAAGGCAGGAGGACCACAACATGAAGATGAACAAGTTCATGTTGAAAATGATGCTGAAGATGATATTGCATCCGACAGCGTACACCTGCCGCGACACCCGCAAGCTGATGCTGGACTACGTCGAGGGCACGCTGGAGCCGGAGAAACGGCGCAAGCTCGATGCCCATCTCGCCGACTGCCCCGAATGCCAGGCATTCCTTGCCACCTATCGCGACACCATTCGCCGCACGCGCGGCGCATTGCCGCCGGAGAGTGAGATGCCGGAGGAATTGCGCACACGGTTGGTAAGGTTCCTCAAGAGTAGCTCCGATTGACAGCGGGGGCGGCGGGGTCAGCAACAGCGGCAACTCCCCCACTGCTACCGTCGGCTGGAAACCCATAGGCCATTATTTCATTGACTCGACAGACGGGGCGGCAGTTGCCAATATGGCGGCGTTGACGGCTGGTGATCCCGGCCGGGAGAGGTTCATATGCCCAGCGACATCAAAATTCTGCTCGTGGACGACCAGCGCGAAAATCTGGTTGAATACGAAGGCATCATCAAGCAACTCACCGATTACCCCGTGCGCGCGGTGGACAGCAGCGCCGTGGCGATCGAGCTTTGCAAGACGGAGCATTTCGACGTGCTGCTCACCGACGTGCGCATGCCGGGCAAGTGCGGCGATGAGATGTTCGCCGAGATCCAGAAATCCCTGCCCGACATTCGATGTATCGTCATCACCGGTTTTGCCGGCCAGGACGCGCCGATCCATTTCTTGAAACTCGGCGCGCACGACTTCCTGTTCAAGGCCGAGTTCTCCGCGCAGACACTGCTGCACGCGATTGACAATCAGGTCCAGATCATCAATCTGCGCCGCCGGGCCAGCGAATTGCAGTCGCAGCTCGCGACGTTTCAGAAGACCGTGCAGGAAATCATGTCCACCGTGCAGTCCGTCACCAGCCTGTCGCGCGCGCCGGAGCTGATGATGTCGCTGCACAGTTTCACGGAACTGGCTGTGCTGATGTCGCAGGCGCCCGTCGCGGCGGTCTTCCTGTTGGAGCCGGACGGTCAATCGCTCGTCGCGCGTTGTGCTGTCGGCGGCGAGCCGAACCCGACGCCCATCCCGCTCGGCCGCGGATTTGCCGGCCGCATCGCGCAGTCGGGCCGGCTCAGCGCGCTCTCCCGCGCTGACGGCGGGACGTGGCCCGGCGACGAAGTCAGCGACTCCATCGAGGCCGGCCGCCAATCGGGACTCGGCGTGCCGCTGGTGGCGCAGAACACCTGCATCGGCGTGCTCGAAGTGTTCGACAAGGAACGCTATGAGCCGCAGGACATCGAGTTGCTCTCACGGCTGGGCGCGCTCTGTGCGTCCACGCTCGACCTGGTCAATGCCACCCAGATGGCCGACAACCTCCTGCTGCGCGCGCTCAAGCTCGCCACCGACGCCGCCGCGAGCGCTCCGGGCAAGGAGGGCGAAGCCGCCAAACAAGCGTTGAGTGGGATGGCGGAAACGGTGAAGCAACTGGACCTTGTTGGCAGCGGCGAGCGCGCCGCAGTGCTCGCCGGGCAGATCCGCGAGTTGTCGGAGTTCGGCCAGCCAGCGATGGAGTTTTGCGAGAAGCTGCTGGCCAACCTCCTGACGATGTTCAAGAGCCAGCGCGAATCCGTGCCGGAAATCAAGTTTTGATCGCTGTGGGACCCTGATCAATCCATGAGCGATTCACCTCCATCGCCTTTCGACCAATTCAATCCCGCCGAGTTCCTCAAAGGCGCGACTGGCAAGGGTGTCAAGGTTGCCGTCGTGGACAGCGGCGTGGACAACAAGCATCCCGACCTCGCCGGTCACGTCAAAGGCGGCGTCATCATTGACGAGGCTGGAGGCCAGATCGTCGCGCGGCCCTATGACGGCCAGGACGCCGCAGGCCACGGCACCGGTTGCGCGGGCGTAATCGCGCGGCTCGCGCCGGAAGCGGAGATCTACAGCGTGCGCGTGCTCTCCTGCATCGGCGTCGGCTCCGACGGCTACAAATTTGCCGGCGGCAAACCGAAACACATGATCGTCGGCGCGGATTGGGCGATCGAGAACTGCCAGGTCATCAACCTCAGCAACGGCCTGCTTGTCAGCGAAGGCGGCGCGTATTTTGAAACCTTCCACAAACTGGTCGAGAAGGCCTATTACCGCGACCGCATCCTTGTCGCCGCCGGCGAAAACGAAGGGATGCCGAGCTTCCCATCCGTCTTCTCGAACCTCATCAAAGTCTATTGGGCGTCGTTCAAGGACGCGTTCCAGTTCGCCTACCAGCTCAAGCCGAAGACGTTCACCGAGTTCATCGCCAACGGCAGCTACGTGAAAGTGCCGCAGCCCGGCGGTGGTTACATCTACGAAATCGGCAGCAGCTTTGCCGCGCCGCACATCTCCGCCATCTGCGCCTTGTTGCTTTCAAAATGGCCGCGCCTGAAGCCGTTCGAGATCAAGACGCTGCTCTATGCCATGGCACAGAAATCACCGCCTGCGCCGGGCAAGTAGGTTGATGTTTCAGCACGGGCGCGGAGACGTGCAAACGCTCGATCGAGAGTGGAACAGTTGACAAAAGGCAATTCGGTGGCAAGTTAAGTCAGAGCCGTGGCACAAGTGATAGTTCCGCAGACAGTGGAAGTGAGGTTGCAGGTGCCACGGCTCGATGATTTTCCCGGCCGATCATTCCCACAGAAGGATTCTCAGGCAGACGGCGTCTGTGCTCACGCTGGGGTTCCGCTGATGTCCTTGGGCAGAATCACGAAGAACGTGGTGCCGTCTTTCTCACTTGTTGTGAAGCCGACCTTGCCCTTGAGGTATCGTTCCGTCAACAACTTGACACTGTAGGTTCCCAAACCGCGCCCTGAACCTTTGGTGGAGAATGACCGGTTGAAGACCTGGAGTTGGATGTTAGTCAGCATGAACGTCAGGTTGTGGACCCAGAACCGGACGCCGTCCCCCTCTTCCGCGCAGCCAGCCGTCACCACGTGGCCCGGCTGCGATGCTTCAAGCGCATTCTTGATCATGTTGCCAAGAATCCGCCTCAGCAGCCGCGAATCGGTCACGATATCTTGCGACACCGAAGTGGCTGCAATGCTCAACCCGCGGCTTTCCGCGACCGGATGGTTCGCGTAAAGCTGGAGAACTCTCTCCAAGATTTCCTTGGATTTCAGCAGTCTGGGGTCCACGAAGAGTTCGCTGCTCTCGGCCGCGATGAGATCTCTTTGGGCAAGGATTTCCTCAAGGACGTGATGCACGCTGGCACGGAGCATTTCGATTTGCTCGCGGAAACCGGTCGGGGCTTGCTTGTCCATCATCAGGAGCCGCCCTTCCAAACCGCCAGCGGAATTGATGACATCGTGGAAGAAGATCCTTTCCAGCGCCCGCCGGCGTTTCTCGTGGCTGATGTCCATGATAGCCACTAGTGAATACGTCTCGCCGTGGATCGTCAGCGGTGTGCCGGCCACCAGAAGGTCCATTGCTTCCTCCTCCGAGCCGGCGACGCGGATCATGCGGCATTCCTGGCAGTCTTTTCGGCCGGCCAGACTGGCTAGGATGGTCTTCACGGTGCCGCACTCGCTGCAAAACACGGTCGTGCCGCATCCGCTGGTTGACGGTTCGGCGTGGGTGCAGCCGAGAGCTTCGCCGGGCCGTTTGCCCAGCAAATCCTTCAATTCCGTGTTCGGCACCAACTCCTGCAGATTCTTACTGGCGAAAACGATCTGCCGTTGCTGGTTGAGGATCAGGACGTAGTTCAACACCGAGTTGAGCAACTCGGCGATCAGCGGTTGTTGGGCCAGCGTAGCGGCTTGGCGTTCAATCGTCTCGACGGACGCTCTTTCAGCCGGAGCAAACTCAGTCGTCAGGGAAGTTGGTTGCATTGGGTTCATGTGTGTCTTTCGACCGAGGCTGTTGCGGCTACAGCCTACTCTTAACCGAAACCAGTCGGTTTCTCAACCACCGAACAACCGCGACCGCGGCCTCATGGCGCAGCGATACAGAAGAGATGATCAACGCCCCGGAGCAGGAGACGGCTGGACACGGGCACCGGCGAGCCGATCATCTGCTCGCCCATGTTGTTCTCCGAGAGCACTTCGAACTTTCCCTCGACGCGTGCGACGAACACCACGCCGTCTTCGCGCGCGGCGTAGAGCTTCCCGTCGGCCACCGCCGGCGAAGCATAGTATTTGTCCTTGGTCCTGGGCAATGCGTCACTCCAGAAGCTCTTGCCGGTGACCGGGTCAACGCAGTCCACCTCGCCCTTGTCACGCAGCACATAGACGCGGCCTTTGTATTCGGCCGGCGTCGGCACAAACGCGCCGCTGTCGTCGCGCATCCAGAGGCGGTGTGTCGCGGTCACATCGCCGCTGCCGCCGAGTTTGACGCCATGCAGCCGGTCGCCGCGGCCGTAGGGCACCACCGCTATGTCACCGGCTACGACCGGCGAAGCCACGGGTACCCAGTTCTTTTTCGCGCCGGGATTGAAATCGCCGCACGTCCAAAGCGTCCGGCCATCGGCGGCATCGTGCACCGTCAGACGTTCGCCGCCCAGCACCAGCAACGCCTCGCGGCCTTGATGCCGGATGACGAGCGGCGTCGCGTAGCTGTGATCGCCCTCGACCGGCGTTTCGTAGTTGCGGGCCACCTTCCAGTGCAGTTTGCCGGTGAGTTTGTCGAACGCCGCGAGGTAGGACTCGCCGTGGTGCATCACGGCCATCACCACGTCCTTCTCCGTCAGCGCCGGCGAAGAACCGTAGTCCCAGTAGAGCGACAATTTTCCGTAGCGTTCGAGCAGGTTGGTCTTCCAGCGGAGCTTGCCGTCCATGTCCACCGCTGCGAGATTGCCGCTCTTGAAATAAACGAAGAGGCCCTGCCCGTCGGTGGCCGGCGATGGATTGCAGCCGGAACCGTTGCGATGCCTGCCTTTGAGTTCGGAACCGAACGTCGTCTGCCAAAGCGGCTTCCCTGACCCGTCGAACGCAAGCAGCGCGTCCTGTCCATCCACCGGCGCGGTGACGAAGATGCGCTGATTCCAGACAATCGGCGTCGAGCACCCCTTGCCGGGCAGCGCCACTTTCCACAGCAGGTGCGTATTCGCGTCCCACTTCACCGGATACCTGCCGATGTCGGTGCTGCCGCTGTCGCGCGGCCCACGCCATCGCGGCCAATTGGAATCGCTCTCCGCCGCCACCAGCCCGCCGGCGAGGAGCATTGTCGCTGCCAGAAGAAAATGTTTCATCGTGCGCATCCTGCCTGCGATTTCGTCCGCTCGCAACGATGATGTCGCCCGGCCTACGCGTTGAAGAGATCGAGCGGAGCGAACGACGCGCCGAGCACGCTGCGGCTGTCGAGACCCAGCCAGCGGTCGAGCGCGGTAGCGTAGATTCGTCGGAAGTCTGTGTGAAACTTCAAGCCGTCCTTGTCAAGGTCGGTAAGGCTGGGATGCGCGCCGCACAGGCCGCCCTTCAATCCGCCGCCGGCCAGAAACACCGGCGCAGCCACGCCATGATCGGTGCCGCGCCGGCCGTTCTCGCGCACGGTGCGGCCAAATTCAGAGAAGCTCATCAACAGAAGACGCTCGTGAAGCTGGTCGCGCTGGAGGTCGCGAATGAACGCCGCCACGGATTCCGACAACTGGTGCAACAGCGAGCAATGATTGCCGAGCTGGCCTGCATGGTTGTCGAAACCGCCGATGTTGCCGCCGCCGAGTTCGGTGAAGAAGATGCGGATGCCAAGATCGGCCCGGATGAGTTGTGCGATGGTGCGCAACTCCTGCGCGAGCTGGAATTGCGGATAATCGTTGCGAGTGGAGGCGCTCATCGCCGATTCGATCCGCCGGTTGTTGGCCTGGACTTGTGCCGTGCAACGTCGGAGAGAATCGAGCCATGATGGATTCGACCCGGAGGGAACGTCCCGCCCTGCCGGCGGAGGATACTGACTGACCAGCTCACGCGGCGATCGGACAGAGGGGACGACGACCTGCTCGGCGTTCGCCGCGAACGGCTGCGGAATCGCACCCACGAACATCGCCGGCACGTTCGCCGCGTCGGGTTTCCACAAACGATCCGCCGCGCGGCCCAGCCAGCCGGTTTGCAGCTTGGGCGAACGCGGGTCCGCCGTGTGCCAATTGTGCATCGCGCCCGGATGATTGCGGTCCGCATTCGCGTAGCCGACACCTTGAACGATGGTGAGAAGGCCGTCCCGATACAACCGATGGAAACCTTCCATGCGCGGATGGAAAGCGAGATGCGAATCCAGCTTGTGCGCGCCCCGCGCCACCTGTCTCAACGTCGGTCGGCCTCGATGATACGCGTCATCGCCGAAGGGAATCACCGTATTCAAGCCGTCGTTGCCGCCGGAAAGCTGGAGAACCACCAGCACCGTGTCGCGCTCCTGCCGGGCCGCCGCGGTACGCGCCAACAGTCCTGGCGCGTGCCCGGCAAACGAGGCGAAGACGCCGGCCTTCAGCGTCGTCTTGATAAAACTGCGCCGGGTTTGATTCATGGTGTTCATGCCAGTTGAAACTCCGGAAGTGTGAGTGCGGCGTAGGCGACGCGGCGCGCGTCTGTATTGGCATCGGTTCCATCATGGAGTTCGGCATCGCCCTGCAAAAACAAATTGAGGAAAAACTTCGAGCCAGAGCCGTGTCGGCCAGTCACTGCTGCCGGGTCGAGTTTTCCGCCGAAAGGTCCGTCGCTCTTCAACAGGGCCGCGGCCAGATTGTGCCGGCCCGCCAGCGTTGCGTGATTGATCCATCTCTGGCCGCCACACCAGCCTTTGGCCGTCGGCGGATGAAGCAGGTTTTGTCCGAGGCGCGCCAGTGCTTCAGCCAGCGGCAGTGTCGGAACCGTTTCCTCCAAGCCCTTCACGATGCCCAAGGCAAACTCGACGGGACTTTTCATGCGCTGGCGATACGCCATCGCCGAGAAGAAAAGATTTGAACGGAGCAGGGTCTCCACGAGCGGGAACACGTCATGATTCTTCGCGAACGATTCGGCCAGCGGCGCGAGCAACCGCTCGTCCGGCTCCACCGTCTCGGAAATCAGCCAGCGGTAAATCTTGCGGACGATCGTCTGCGACGTGGCCGGTTGCTCGACCAAAATGCGCGCGACGTCGTCGCTCGTGAAACGGCCTTCCCGTCCGAGGATATGTTTTGTCTCCGAATCGCGCTCGCGCTCAATCAAACGAAGCTGATTCTGGAGCACGAACCAGCCGCTGAACGCGCGCGCCGCCTCATGCACGTCGCGGTCCGAGAAACGGCCGGGGCCGAGCGTGAACGTCTCCATGAAACACCGCGCAAGATCCTTGTTGGGCAGCGCCTTGCGGTTGGCCTTGGCGTCCAGCGACAGGAGCACCGCCGCGTCGCGCATGATGCCGGGCAACATCTCGCGGAAGCTGCCGAGCGCGTGCTTCCGCAATAGCTGGAGATGCTGCTGCATGGTGCGGGCGCTATTGACCTTGGTGGCGTTCACGCCGAAATGGCCGTGCCAGAAGAGCGTCATTTTCTCCAGCAGCGGGTGCGGCGTGCGAATCATCCGCTGAAGCCACCACGCCCGCAGGTCGTTCGATGAGTTCTCATCGTTCGGCGGCGTCTCCAGCTCGTCATGCTGACGATTGAACGCCGCGACATCGGCGCGCGGCCGCAACAATCCGTCAATCGTCCGCTGCGGCCCGTCACGAAGCGCGCGCTGAAGTTGGTCCCACGTTGCCCCGAACGCGGCGCGGCGATAGAGATGCCCCGCCCACGCGAGGTTCCACGGACGGCGCTCGTCCGGTTCGTATCTCGCCCAGGCCGTTGCCAGGTCGAATGGATGTTGGGTCAAGGTTGCCATGAGATCGTTCGGCGGACAGGCTCGGAGCACGCATCATCGCGCACGGGCCATCTTCGGTTCCGGCCGCGCCGGCCATTTGAATTTCAGTTCGAGCTTCGCCTGGTTCAAGCCCGACTCCGCACCGAGGCTCAATCGCAACTGCTCGACGAACCCAGCGAAGGTGATCAGCGCGTCAATGCCTCCTGCGTCGCCATCACCGCCGCCTTTCTTGAGTATGTTCTGGCGCAGGATGACATCGTGGTTGGCCAACAGCGCGGCAGCCACGCGGTCGCCTTTGGCTTCCAGCAGTGAGTGCGTTTGGGCAAGGGGCGCGGAGGACAGTTTCGCCTCGCGGCCGACGGCGTCCATGAGATCGCACGCCAGTTGCTCGGTGGAACTCAGGATCAGGTAGTTGCCCGGCATCGCCAGCGACGGACTGAAGTTGAACCGCATGTCGAGCTTCGACCGGTCCTTGATGCCCGACGTGGAGAATCTTGCTACGCTATATTTCGTCGTCCAATGCACCGGCCGGTCAATGACAAACCCCGGATCGGCCTTCTGGCCGCGCGTGAAGCTCGCCAGCCCGATGGCTTTTTGCCATGCCTCCTCCATGATCTCCCGGAACTGCGCCGGGTCGCGGAGTTGCAGCACGAGCGCGAAAGCGGGAATTTGCGGCGAGGGCGTGCCGACAGTCGGGTCATATTGCTGGTTGGCCACGACGAGGCGGATCTCAGGCCGGGCATGCGCCAGAACATCGTCGGTCAGGTCGCGACCGCAGAAGAAAATGCCCATCATGTTTTCGAAGAAGATCAGCCCCGATGTCCGCTCCGGGAACAACTGATCCTTCGCGCCATAGAACCGGCGCAGGTCGCGATACAAACTAAGTCCGGCGATCTGGTGGGGCACCGCCAGGTTTGGCAGTGCGCCTTCCTCGCGTTTGGCCGGCAGCGCAAACGCCGCGGTTCCATTCGGGTCGGGCTTCGCGCCATCCGTGACGACCTGAAGCGCAAGGGTGTCTTCCTTCTCATTGACGCGCAGTCCCACGGCCAACCAGTTCGACGCGGACACCGACTCGGTGATGCCCGCGAAGAGCAGCGCCGCGAGCGGATTGCTGTCCTTCGATTGCAGCGCCTTGGCCAAACCGGGCGCTTGCTTGAGGACCGCCATGTTGACGAAGATCATCCCTGCCGCGTCGGGTCCGACTGCGCGTTTCGCTGCCTGGTAGGCTGGCGACGCTGCCAGACTGGCGCCGGCCGGTTGCGAACGAAACGCCAGTGCCGTCTGCAGTTCGTCGAACCCACCGGCGAGCACCAGCCGCTTGCCGATGATCGTATGCGCCTCCTTGGGGCCGAGCGACCACGCCGTCATGCCGTCCACCTGCTGCGACGACGCTGTGCCGCTTTTGTTGCCCGATGCCGCCTTCCAAAGGAACTCGTGCAGTTGCGTCAGCATCTGCCCATCCTCGGCGTCGGCAACCAACATGATCTTCTGCTGCGGCCGCAAGGCGAACGCCACTCCGCCGCCGGTCATCTTCGCCAGCCCTGTCGGCCAATCCGTTCCCAATTGCGATTCCAGATACTTCACCACGCGCATGAACTTCTCGAAGCCCGGCCGCTCCTTCTGTCTGCCAGCGCCCGGCAGCGCCGCGAAGGCCGCAGCGGACCTGCCATCGCCAAACGGCGCCAGCAACGCCTTCGGCTGGAACAACTCCACCGCGAGCACCGCGTCGGCAGGAATCCACTGGGTCGGTCCGCCTGCCTCCTGCGCCGCCGTTGCGTTCCCTCCCACCATTGCGGCGAGGCACAGGCCGAATAGAAATAAAAATGTTTTGGCCACGTTTTCTGTCCTTTCTCTGTGCACTAATACCGACAAGCGATGCCGGAGGTTACATGCAGACCCGGAATTCATTCGCAACCGGCGAGACAGGCATCGCCGGTGCAGGCCGCGTTCTGGAAATTTGCTTGTGAGCCGTGCGGCGTTGCCGTCAAATCGGCGTCATGAAAGGCATCCCGCTCGACAAGCTCACAGCCCACCTTGACCACCTCTTGTGCGCACCCGCCTTGAAGGATTACGACGACGCATTCAACGGTCTGCAATGCCAGAACCGCAGCGGCCGGGTCACGAAAATCGCCGCGGTGGTGGATGCCAACGAGTTCACCATCAACGCCGCCATTCGCGCCAAGGCGGATTTGCTGCTGGCGCACCACGGGCTGTTCTGGTCGAAACCCCGGCCGTGGACGGGACGGCATTTCCGGAAACTTCGCGCGCTCGTGGAGGGCAACCTCGCGGTCTACGCCAGCCATCTGCCGCTCGACGCGCATCCGAAGCTCGGCAACAACATCCTCATCGCGCGCGGCCTTGGCCTGACACGGCTGGAACCGTTCCTGGAGCACCACGGCGCGCCGATCGGCTGGCGTGGCCGGCTGCCGCATCCGATGTCGGCGGAGGAACTGGCCGCGCGTATCTGCCGCGTCGTGCGGGTGGATGGCGCGGTAAAGACTTTGCCGTTTGGCCCGGCGCGCCTGCGGACGGTGGGCGTCTGCTCCGGCGGCGCGGGCAGCGAACTAAAGACGGCTGCAAGCGCTGGCGTGGATGCCTACCTGACCGGCGAGGGCGGGCACGCTGAGTCCGGCGATGCGGAGGAGTTGGGCATCACGGTGTTTTTCGCCGGGCACTACGCCACGGAGACATTCGGCGTGCGGGCGCTGGCAGAGCACG
>Ga0265297_10003304_pt1 | contig 29607 bp, 21 predicted proteins | sample Munlanlwell13791_FD_192502 | JGI IMG/M metagenome (GOLD analysis project Ga0265297, IMG submission 192502) | Leachate microbial communities from a municipal landfill in Southern Ontario, Canada - Leachate well 137-91 | ecosystem: Engineered > Solid waste > Landfill > Unclassified | place...
AAACAACGGCCGCTCGCCTGATCAAAAGCAAAACCGTTCGGACAACAAGCCCCTTTGTCAACCGGGGCGCCATTATTAAAAGGCGAACATTGGCCGGGGGAATTCGGACAAGTCTGGCCGGTTTGGCAAGCGCCGGTCGCTTTGGCCCAGCCGTTACAACTATAATTATTGATCAAATTAGAATAATTAGTATTAAAACGCCATTCGAAAACCGAATTTAAAGAACTGCTATAGCAATCCGAAGGGGTGTCAACGCAAGCGCCAGCTTTATAAGCGCCGGCCGGGCAACAAATCTGACTCCCGCATTCATCATCGGTCTGGCAAGCGCCGACCGTAAAATTTAAAGGATTGCTGTCTTTGTCTTTGCGGACCACGACCGGCCCGGAAGCCGTGCTGGCCGGAACTTGAGTATCGATTTCTTGAGCTTTATTATCGCCCGCCAGCTTGATCGGAGAATTAGTGGCGATCTCGCTATAAAAGATCACCGAAGCATTGCCACCAGTACTACCGAAGTATTCGCCCCAGAGTTTGACCGACGTGTTGACCTGGCCACGTACCGGCGATAGTTTACACAGACCGGGCGTCAGAGGATCATTGGTCTTGAATTGGAAGGAAGTCGGAAGCGGCGGTACCAGATCAGCCGTCGTCAAAGTCGTTTCTCCGTCGAATAATATGACTTTCAAAATATAATTATTGTTATCAGCTAAGCCGGCTGGAACCTTCACTAAGATCTGTTCGTCGCTCCACAAAGAATCAGCACAAATTTTAGGAAAATCATAATTCGCTTCTTTATCCGGATCACCTGTTTTTACAAAATAAACTCCGCCCTTGCCTTTTAGACGGCCAAAGCCCTTGCCTCGGATAGTTACATATTGGTCTTTAGGACCGCTTGTCGGTTCAAAACCGGAAATATAGCGAGCAACGGCCTTATCGCCGACTTTTTGGAATTTTAAATAATTGCTTTTCTGCGGGAAACCGGCAATCGCCAGGCTAACGAAAAAATTAGTCTTCTGTGGAGCTAATTCTGGCAAGGTAGTAGTACCTGTCTCCGGATTAATGATCTTGGTCGCGGCGGCAATGGAGGTAGTGTAATTACCAAAATTGGCCTGGCCGTCAGTCGCCCCGGAACTCAAGCGAGCACCGTAGAAAAGGACGGAACCGGACTGGGCGGAATTTGGCTCTAAAGCGCATAAGCCCGGCCGAGCAATATTATTGCTTTGGAAATCCGGTAATTTCGGCCCGTTCTTATCACTCGTCGTATCTGAAGAACCGTCAGGATCACGGACGACTTTCAATTGGTAAGTACCATTCAAAGCTGCCGGGATCGCGACGACGATTTCCTGATCCTGCCAATAATTACCGGCGCAGACGCCAGGAGGCGCAGCGGCCGCGATTTCAGAACTACCATCGGCGGATACGAACAAGACTTTGCTATTGGAACCAAAGGCACCAAAATTATAACCAGCGATCGTAATCAGATTCCCGGCTTGGCCATTAGGCGCATCCTGATTACAAATTCCGCCACTGCTAGAACAATCGCTATCTTGAGCACAGGCCTGATTGACATCATTGGTGCAGAAACCGCCTACCGGACTGATTTCGGTAATGGCCGGCGCGCCCTGGCAAGTACAGCTAGCGGCATCACAGCTTAGATAAGGACCGCATTTAGTATTATCCGGAATACAAGTCGCGCTCCCGGGATCGCTATTACAAGCGCTCCCCAAGCTGCCACCCGGCTGGCAGTGACAAGTCTCATCGCAGGTAAAGCCCGGGTCACAAGTACCATCCTGGCAACCAGGATCACCAGGCAAAGTTGTACAACGGTCTAAATCAGCCGCCAACCCGCAGTTATCATTGCCAACGCAAGAACAGTAACCATCACTATCCTGCTCCCAAGAGCCGCAAGTGCCGCAAAGGGCGCCGACTGAACAAGCTCCCGACCCGCCATTATTAGTAGCATCGACTAAGCGATTGATCACGAAACGAGCGATTCCCCAAGCCGCTAAGATTATAACCAAACCGATCACGCCATTACGTAACAAGGCTTTGGCATCGCTAACTTTTTTCTCATCGCCCCCGCTGGTCATCCATTTAAAACCGCCAATCAGGACGATAATGACCGCGATCGTCGCCAGAAACAGCATGGCAATATTAGCGACCCGAGCCGCGACCGCCCGCGGATCATCACTCCCCAAAGCGATCTCCTGGCCGACGACGTCAGTCCCGGCATCGATCTGGGCTGAAGCCGCCTTGATTGCCAAAAAACACAAGAAGAGGATTACGACTAAGCCTAAAGATTTAAAAAATTTTTTCCGGGACACAAGCTTTATGGTTAAAAGATTATTAAAAATTTATTACGATCTATTTACAATTACCACTACTGTCCAAACCCGAAGTCGAGCTGGTCGCCTGGCCGAAACAACAGGAAGGATCAGTCTCACCGGCGTTGCAACTGACACCAGCACTAGGCTTGAAACAATTCTGATAGATATCTTTGAGCCCGGAACCGGCCTGGACATTATAAGACACGGATTCGCCGAATTCCGAGTGACGGATATAGGCATCGGTCACATCCGGATAGCCATCTAGGGGCAGCCCCCCAACGGCCGCATCCCGATTATCCGACTCCGTCCAGAAACCCAGAGGTTGAGGAGTCTGGCTCCAAAGATTCAGGAATTTATGAGTAACGGTTTTAGAGGTATCGCCCAGGTTCACGGTCGTCGTCTCGCCGCCAGTTCTGATTGTGCTCGCCATCAGTAAAGTATCAAAGGAAAGTTTGACTTGGTCGCTGACGCCAACGCCCGGGCTATTGAGAACCGGCGAAGCCGCCGTCAGTTTCGGCGCTCCGAGCATGATCTTATCGCTGATAAAAAATACCCACCTGAGTCCATCTTTCCATTCCTGATGGTTAGCCTTGCCGATGTTTAAGATATAGTAAGAAAATGATCCGATATTTTTGCCATCAGCAAAACCATCGCCATTGCCATCTAAGGAATTATTAGCTAGATCGGTCAAACCCTTCCGTTCCGATATATCTAGCCGGGCTAAAGGATAATTTTTCTCTTTGGGGGCATAACAGCTGTTATAGCCGAGATTAGCGGTATTGATACAGGAATAATGTCCGCCGAAAGGGCTACAATCACTGTCACTAGAACACTTGAAAAGGTCAGCGGCATTAATTAGGACGGAAATCGAGCTGTCCGGCGGCAAGCAATAAATCTTTTCACCACAACCATTGACCCCGCACTCGTTATCAGAGATAAATTCAACCGTTTTATAATTGCTGGATGGGACGAATTTTCCAGACAAGAAGTCACCAACACATAACTCGGACTCGCATTTAAAAGAGCGGCAATCGTTATTAGCACTGCAAGGACTGCCGGCAACCGCTCCGTCTTTATTATGATTAAAAACTTGGACATAATCCTTCAACTGATCGGCCGTACCGGAAATCATGATCGGGTTGATCGCTTCGTCGAAATTGATCTGGATGACAGAATTGCGCGGCTGGTCTTTCTTATCTTTGATAGCGACCGAATTGCCACCGTCCTGGCCGCCATAAAGATGTCGCTCTTGAGGAATAACGATCCGATCAGTATCATTGGTATCAATCACGATATTATTGCCGCTAGCGCCGGCTATCCTGGACGTAAGTGTGAGAGTATAATCCGGACCGCTGACCGAAGCTACGCTGACCTCGGCCGCTTCCAGGCCATTGATCTTATTAAGGAAATTATCCTTAGTTTCTGCTAGAGTGGAACCGACTGGGAGGTTGTTGCCATTAGCATTATCGGCGAAAACATAGACGGTCGAACCGATAGTGATCGTGGTGGCGACCTTCTCCGGGCTAATATTTATATTCCAGGCTTGGCCCGGGGCCGGATCAGTTTGTACGCTTAAGGTAAGATAGCCAGGAAGAGAAAGCTGACGGCCATTAAAATCAGCATTGCCCAACATAACTTGGTCGATAAAAAGCTGGCCCTTAAGACCGGCGCCGGCAGATACGACATTGACGCGAAAAGAGGAATCTTGGCCATGATAATTATCAATCTGGACTGCAGCTTGAGGCGAATTGTCACCCGGTGTGACCGAATTGACAGAGGCAGCCTGATATTTTTGAGGCTGCACTTTTAGTTGGACCAGGGCCTGGGCCGAAACCGCTGAGGAGGTCGCAACTAAATCCCGGCTATTGTCTGGCGCCGGGAAAACACTGAGAACTTGGGGCGGAGTCAGGTCTAATTTATTATTGACTGTAAAGTTCCACTGGAAAGAATCGGAAGCACAGGTCGCAAACATCAACTGGCCGTCCGTCTTCTTTATATTTTGCAGACGAGCGACGTAATCAGTATTACTGATACTGGAACCAAGATAAGCGGACGGAATGATGACCAGCACCTTCTTGTCCGGAGTCAGGGTGACGGTGGCGTCAATATATTCCGGCGTGCTGGTACCGGTAACAGTTTTGGCAATCTTGATATTATCCTTGATGATCGGACTATTACTGCAAGTACCATCGCTGGGAGCGGTGCAGATCGTGGCTGGATCGACCGCCTCCTTGAAAGTCACTAAGATTGAAGTATTGCGCGGTACTTCAGTCTGATTTGGAGCCGGGTAAACGCCTTCCAAGGTACAGCTTCCCAGGGCCGCTAAGCCGGAATCGATACGGTTGTTTCGGACCGAAGCTGGTTCAGGAGATCCCCCCTGGGTCTGGTCGATCAATTTATTCAGGATAAAAGTCGTAATACTCCAAGAGGATAGAATAATGATTAAACCGATGATCGTCTGTTTCAGGATTTTCTTAGCCTTATCGATCTTGTCTTCGTTCCCCTCACTCAGCATCCATAAAACGCCGGCATATATGATCAGGACGACGGCGATCGCGCCTAAGAGGCTTAAAAAAATCTGGATGATCCGGGCGGCGACGATCCGAGGGTCGGTTGCTGATAATTTCAAGCTATTGTCGATGACATTAATGCCGGTATCCAGACCCTGGGCCTTAGCCACGGAAAAAAGAAGGAAACTGAGACCGAAAATAACTAAAAAAAAGCCCGTATTTCTTAACCTTTTAGAAATTTTGGATTTAATTATCATGCCAGTTATGTTATACTGAAATTATAGCATAAAAATAAAAACAAGAGAACCAAAATGACGATTGAACGTATCATCAAAAAGTTCAAGGAAAACAACCCGCAAGCCGATACGGATATCTTACGTTTAGCTTATGAATTTTCCGAAACGGCCCATCGCCAACAAGTCCGAAAAAACGGCGAACCCTATATCAACCACCCCCTTCATACTGCTTATCTCCTAGCCGAGATCAAGGCTGATTTGCCGACCGTCACCGCCGGCCTCTTGCATGATGTTCCGGAAGATACGGAATACACGCTTGAGGATATCAAAAAGAATTTCGGACCCGAAGTCTATTCCCTGGTCAAAGGCATCACTAAGCTGGGCAAGATCAAATACCGCGGCATCGAACGCTACCGCGAAAACCTGCGTAAGATGTTCTTAGCCATGGCCCATGATATTCGGGTCATTTTTATAAAGTTCTGCGATCGTTTGCATAATTTACGCACGCTTGATGCCCTACCCCCGGAAAAACAAAAACGGATCGCCCAAGAAACTTTGGAAATCTATGCACCGATCGCCGGCATGCTCGGCATCTGGCGCTTGCGCTGGCAGATGGAAGATATCTGCTTCAAATATCTCTATCCGGAAAAATATAACGAACTAGAGCAAAAATACGAAGTCGAAAAACGGACCGAAAGCAATCAGTTCTTCCAAAAAGTCCGCAACATCTTGGAACCGAAGCTGGAAGAAACCGGTCTGAACTACGAGCTCGAGATCCGTTTCAAACATCTTTACAGCATCTTTAAAAAAATGGAGAATAAGGATCGGAAATTCGACGAGATTTACGATGTTTTCGCCTTACGGGTGATCGTCGATGAAGTCGAGGATTGTTATAAGGTTTTAGGCATCATCCACACTATCTGGAAACCGAATCCCAATCGCTTCAAGGACTATATTGCCGTCCCTAAACCGAACGGCTATCGCTCCCTCCACACCACGGTTGTCGGCCCGGAAAACAAAGCCACGGAATTCCAGATCCGAACCCGGGAAATGCATGAAGAAGACAGCTACGGCCTCGCCGCTCATTGGTATTACAAGGCCAAGAGCCAGAAAGAGAACAAAAGACAGCCGATCTGGGTCAAAGAAATCCTGGATATCCAGAAAGAAATTACTAACACCCATGAATTCGTCAAAAAAATCAAACTCGATATTTTTCGCGATCGGATCTTTATCTTCTCACCTAAGGGTGATGCTTTTGAATTGCCGGAAAAATCGACGCCGATCGATTTCGCCTACGCCGTCCATACCAATATCGGCAATAAGGCGGCGAGCGTCCTAGTCAACGATAAACTCGGCCGCTTGGATCAAGAACTCAAGAATGGCGACATTGTTGAAATCATCCTGGAAAAGAATCGCCAGCATCCTAATCGCGACTGGCTGAAATTCGTCAAGACCAAACGGGCCCGTGATCGGATCAAACAGAATGCCAAAAAAACGACTTTGGAAAATCTTCGCCGCTTCCTGCCGGGCAGGCGCGGCTCCCGACGGAATGAAGGATAAGTTCCGTCACGGACGTGACCGAACGTGAAATTGCGTCGCTCGCCTCAAATGAAAGCTCCGCTTTCGCTTGCAGGCTCGCTAGCAATTATAAGTTCTGTCACAGGCGTGATTGGTCTTAGACCAGAGCTCCCTGAAAAACCCCAAATTTGCTTACAAAAAACCGCCCTCCCGGGCGGTTTTTTTATTAGGTCTAACGATTATTGGATTCCTCGAGCTTGCCGATCTTGCGCAAATATTCTTTTTTCTTGCGCAATTCCAGGCTCGTCAACGCATATTTCTTCTGCTGACGTTTGGTCTTCTTAGGCTCCAAATATTTCTTCGAGCGCGCCTTCTCTAAACGTTTGCTATTTTTCAAAGCTTTCTTAAATTTGCGCAAGAAAGTCTCGAAACTTTCTCCTGGTTTCCGTTTTAAATCAGCCATATAACACACCTCTCTTTCTATTTATTTTTTTTTCTAATTTTTCTTTGATCTTCTTATAAGGGACCACCTCCTGGACAGCTGAATCCATATCGCGCATGATGATCGTCTCGTCCATTACCTCTTTCTTGCCTAGGATCAGACTCAACTTCGCTTTCATGTTCGTGGCTTCCTCCATCTGCACTTTTAAGCTATCAGAACAAAAGGAGTGGCGGACATTAAAGCCAGACTGGCGCAATTCTTCAAATAACAATAAGGATTTTATTTTTGCTTGCTCACCTAATTGGCCGATAAAGATGATATTGTCTTCCGGCACATAGAAGAGATCACGATTTTCCTTGGCTTTAATGACCGTTCGTTCTAAACCGATCGCCAACCCGGCTGCCGGAGTTGGTGCCCCGCCCGAGGTTTCAATTAAATTGTCAAAACGGCCGCCACCAGCTAAGGCTAGCTTTCCCTGGGCGACACCATCTTCGGATACCGGCCAGAATTCAAAAACCGTATCATTATAATAAGACAAGCCCCGGACCAGATAAGGGTTGAAATTATAATTGATACCGAGTTCATCCAGATGCTCCAAGACTTTCTTGAAATGTTCCCGGCTAGCTTCATTCAGGTAATCAGCGATCTGCGGGGCTTCCTCCCGCATCTTGGCGCAAGCGTCTTCCTTACAATCCAGGAGCGCCAAGGAATTCTTACCCAGATTCTTCTTGCAAGCATTGCATAATTTGGAGCGCCGGCCTCTTTCTTTATAAAAATTGAGCAAACGATTATTATATTCCTTGCGGCACTCGACGTCGCCTAGGCTATTGATCTGGACCTGGACACGGATTTTGAGCTCGCGGAAAAAATTATTGGCTAAGGCGATCAGGCCGACTTCAGCCATCGGCTTGGGATCGCCTAAGATTTCCATATCCAGTTGAGTTGACTCCCGATAGCGGCCAGACTGCAGTTTCTCTTGGCGAAAAATCGGGCCCAAAGCATAGAGCTTGAGCGGCAAGGTGAATTGATTGATATTTTCCAGATAGGCTCGGATCAAGCCCTGGGTGATTTCCGGACGCAGGACGATCTTCTCCGCTTTCTCGCCTTCGATCCAATAGACTTCTTTCTCGAGTGGCCGACGGCTGGATTTCTTAAAGAGATCATAGCCCTCGATGATCGGCGTCCGCAAAAAATTAAAACCGAAAAATTCAGCCAGCTCTTGGGCGCGGTCACTTACTGCCTTGAAATAGCGGTATTCCGAGGGGATCGTGTCTTTCATGCCTAAAACCCGGCTGAAAGTTTGAAACTTCCGCTCGATTTTCTTAAGAGTTAGATTCTGGCTGACGTTTTTTTTGGGTCGAGGCATATGATTAATTGCTTGAATACTGAGGGGCCTTATTAAAAACCGCGATCTTATTGAAAGGATAGCCGCGGAAATAAACCCGACCGGTAACAAAACTTTTATTTAAGGGTCCGAAGACTCGTGAGTCCTTGGAAGCGTTGCGATTGTCACCCAAGACGAAATATTCATCAGCGCCGAGATCGACTTTGGCGTCACTCACACTGTAAGTATTGGTATCGGCCGGCAGATATGCCTCCTTCAAAGTAAAGCCGTCGGGATAATCCTTATTAAAAATATGGGCGACGCCGTCCTTAATCTGGATACTCTCTCCGGGCAGGCCGATGACGCGCTTGATAAAATATTCCTGGGGATCGAGCGGATAGCGGAAAACGATCACATCTCCGCGCTCTGGCGTCTTAAAACGATAGCTGATCTCGTCGATAATCAAATATTCCCGATCATGGAAATTCGGCTCCATCGAAGCCCCTTTGACATAAAAAGGTTGGATTAAAAAATAGCGGACCGGGATGATGATTGCTAAGGAAATCGCCGCTACTTTTACGAACTCCCAAATAAAAATAAAAAATCGCTTAAACATAAAGCTTCCTCCTATTTTAAAAACACTAATTATTAAAGAATCCAAGCTAAATCTCTTGAATTCCTAGCTATAATATAACAGAAAAATTTAAAAAAATCAAATCAGCTTTTTTACTTATTATTAGTAAATTAACATCGCGTCGCCATAACTGAAAAAACGATACTTTTCCTGGATAGCGACTGAATAGGCTTTGTCAATATTGTCTTTGCCAGCCAAAGCACCAACCAACATCAAGAGGGTCGACTTAGGTAGATGGAAATTAGTAACTAAAGCATCAACGACTCGGAATTCGTAGCCAGGATAGATGAAAATTCTGGTCCAGATTTGGAAGTCTTGAAGTTTGGCTGGCTCTTTCCTGATCATTATCTTAGTCTTATCCAGACCCATGGCCTGCCCCCAAGTTTCCAGCGTCCGGCAGGAAGTCGTGCCGACCGCGATGATCCGTCGGCCTTCGCTCTTGGCTTTTAAAAGCCTGCGTTGGACGCGAGCGCTGATTTCCACTAGCTCGCTATGCATCTCGTGCTTAGTGATATCCTCGGTTTTAACGGCCGCGAAGGTCCCCAAACCGACGTGCAGAGTGACGCTCAATATTTCTACGCCCAGTTTTTGGATTTTCTTGAGAAGAGCGGGCGTAAAATGCAGGCCGGCTGTCGGCGCGGCCACCGAGCCCAGCTTGTTATCAGCGGCATAGACGGTCTGATAAGAATTCCGATCCGCCGCTCTCTGCTTTTCTCTTTTAATATAGGGCGGCAGAGGTACTTGGCCGATCTGCTCGATCGTCATTAAGAATTTTTTCCCGCTCTGATTGAACCGGACTTCCCAAGTACCATCGTTTTTATCTTTCACTAAAATCGCTTCCAAACCTTGGGCAAATTTTATTTTTAAATTAACACGCGCCTTGCCTTTAACTAAGCATTCCCAAATATTTTTTTCCAACTTATGATGCAAAAAGACTTCACGCCGGCCGCCGCTCATTTCTGCCTGGCCGATCAAGCGCGCCGGAAAAACTTTAGAATTATTGATTACCAAAACATCGCCGGCTTTTAGATATTTGGGCAGGCAAAAAAAATTATCATGGCTGATGGCGCCGCTTTCTTTGTTTAAAACCAAAAGCCGCGAATGATCGCGCGGTTTAGCCGGATTTTGGGCGATTAGTGCCGGCGGGAGATTATAGTTAAAGTCACTAAGGTTAAGAGACATAAAGAAAAAAATCTAAGGGCTTCGTCTTAGTATATTGGAAAACCTTAGAAAATTCAAGACAAATAATACCGGGGCGGATTCTAGCTGAAAATATTCTCAAAATAAAAATATTACCTTAGTAGCAGCTAACCATGACCAACTGCGCCTTCACCTTGGGCCTATTTATTTTATTAAAAAATATTTTTGTTTTAAAAAAGACCTTGAATTATAAACTTTATGTTTACAACTCAAGGCCTAAGAGCAACTCCGCCTTCGACTGACAAAAGCCAGAAGACTAAAAGGGAGTAAATCCCGACTGGCGAAGGTAGGCGAGCCGTAGAAAAAGAAACCATCGCTTAACCAGCGCTAGTCCCCCGCGCCACTTAGAGCCATCCCAGTAGAGGCAACGGACACCGAGGCGGCCATCGGAACAGTGATAATAAATAGTCCCCCAGAAGGGGTTGGCTTTGCCCTTCCGTTCTTCCGGGATAAGCTCAGGATTATACAAGAGATAGTCAAGGACACTGGCATTAAGGACTGGCCAACCTTTACGCAGACTCAAATCAAACTTAATAAGTCCGTCTTTTTTATGTTCTATAACGATCCAGCCTCTAGGACAGAGAGGGGAGACATCACAGTCGATTAATTTACTGTCGACAACAGAAATTTTTCCGTTTGACATTTTTTGACAGTATTTGATTTTCGCCGTTCTCAAATCAAAGTTGATTCTGCAACAGCGGCTAAAAATCCAAGGATATGAATCATTAGACGCTACTGTAGAATATTTAAAAAGACCTAACTCTTTGAAAAATAATCTTAAAACAAAATGTATATAATGTCAACGATGTAACACGCAATTTAGATTACCTCAAACAAAAAATGAGCTAAATTTAGCCCATTTCTTATTAACTTACTAAAAAGTATAGGGTAAATGTTAAACCAATTTGTCCATTCCCGGCGCTTTCATCCCCAAATGCTCATAGCCACGAGGCGTGACTACCCGCCCCCGGGGTGAACGGTCTAAGAAACCGAGTTGCATGAGATAAGGTTCATAGATATTCTCGATCGTGTCCATCTCTTCTCCGGTGGCGGCTGCTAAAGTATTGAGGCCGACCGGGCCGCCCTTGAATTTCTCAATGATCGTTTCCATTAATTTCCGATCGATCGCGTCCAGGCCCAAGGCATCGACTTCAAGCATATCCAAGGCCTCGAGACATAAAGTTTCAGAAATCATGCCGTCGCCTTTGACTTCGCAATAATCGCGCACTCTTTTCAAGAGACGATTGGCGATCCGCGGCGTGCGCCGGGCCCGAGTGGCAATCAGGCTAGTGGCCACCGGCTCGATCGCCGCCCCTAAGATCTTAGCGCTGCGGCTGATAATCTTTTCGATATCGCTAATTTCATAAAAATTAAGATGATGGGTGAGACCGAAACGATCGCGCAAAGGCGAAGATAGCAGGCTAGCCATCGTCGTCGCCCCGATGATCGTAAAACGGGGCAAGTCTAACCTTAAAGTCCGAGCGCTCGGACCTTTGCCGATAATGATATCCAAAGCGTAGTCTTCCATGGCCGGATACAGAACCTCTTCGATCGTCTTATTCAGACGATGGATCTCGTCGATGAATAAGATATCGCCCGGTGCGAGATTGGTTAAGATCGCCGCCAGATCGCCAGCCTTCTCGATCGCCGGACCGGAAGTGACGCGGATATTAGCACCGATCTCATTAGCGATGACGTGCGCTAAAGTGGTTTTGCCAAGTCCCGGGGCGCCATATAATAAGACATGCTCGATCGGCTCCTCGCGTTTCTTAGCGGCGGCGATCGTAATCTCTAAATTGGCCTTGATCTTTCCCTGGCCGATATACTCTTTTAAAGTCTTAGGTCGCAAACTGAGATCAAAAGCATCTTCGCCGCCCTTAGCAACCGGGGAAATCAAGCGTTCTTCTTCGATTTTCATATGGTTATTGAAAATTTATTTTGCTTAGACAGTAATTGGAGAAATAATGCTCCATCGCTCAGGCAAATTTCTGGGGCAAAAATTCGTTACGCTCATTTTTGCTTTACGCTCATTTTTGCTTTACGAAATTTGATTCGCGCTGGAATATTATTCCTCCAATCTATTCAGTGCAAAATTATCACACCTTCCTAAACTCACAAATATCATTAAAGTCGCAATACTTGCAAGTGATCTCGTCCGAAGCGGGCGTAAAATCATAAGCCTTGACGGCGGCGATGATCTCTCTTATTTCTAATTTGAATTTTTCCAGATCCTTATCCTTGGCGACAAAAGTTAATTTACTCCCATCCTTCAGATAATAGAAAGCGAGCGAAGAAATCTTCAGGCCCAAAAGCTCCTCGGCTACGATCTGATATAAGAATAGCTGGCGCTTATCGTCATAAACCAAGGCCTTTTTCGGACTGCCGGTCTTATAATCAGCGATCTCATAGGTCCCGTCCGGCAGGCGATCGATCCGGTCGATCGTGCCCTTCACGACTTCATTATTAATCTTGATCGTAAAATTCTTTTCCAGGAACAAGATTGCCGGGCGGGCGCCTTTCAAGAAGTTGTCGAAGAATAAGCCCAGATTCTTTTCCCCTTCCTGATAATATTTTTCCCGGCTAGCGGCACTCTCCCAATTTTCCGGAGTAAAATTATTCTTGTAGAGCCTGAGCAGATTCTCTTTCTTCAAAACTGGCACCGAACCGCTACCGAATAGACTGGCTTGGGGGGCGCTTATGAGCGGCAAGAGGAATTCGTATAGTGTCCGATGGATAAGCTGGCCAAAAATGAATTGGTTCTTGGTAACGGCTGGGATCTTCAAGATGAAAGCGAACTTATACTGCAAGGGACAGGAACTATAAGCGGCAAATTGGGAAAAAGAAAATTTATCCGGCAGAGCTAATTTAAAATTTTCTTCTTTAGTCTTGCCCAAATCTTCCAAATCTTTGATCAGTTCCGCGCCTTTGACGTCCAAGTTCGCGGGTTCGTCGATACTTATTCCCATTTCCGCGATGAACTTGGAGGGCTTTTTCTCGCGCACGCCGCCGTAATCCTTGGCGGCCGTCAGATATAATTCATCTTTAGCCCGGGTCAAGGCCACGTAGAATAAGCGCCGCTCCTCTTCTAAATGGAAATCGCTATCGCTGCTGATCTTTTCCTTGACCAAGGCGTCGGGCAGACCGATCTTTTCCCCGCGATGGATGGTCGGAAATTGCTTATCCACTAAATTCGGCAAAAAGACGTATTTGAATTCCAAACCTTTGGCGGCATGGACCGTCATGATCTTAACGACGTCCGCGTCCTCGAAATCGCGCGCCAAAGAACCGCTCTCCCCGGCTTCGAGCTCTAAATCCATCATCTGCCGGAAATCCTTGAGCTTTAGATCCAAATCCGCTTCTTCGGCTTTTTTGATCTTCCGGTAAAACTGATTCAAGTAAGAATAGATCTTGACGTCGCGATCGCGATCCAAGCGCTTTAATAAGTCCGATTCCTTAACGAACTCCAAGAAAATCCGCGAAGTCTTGTCGCTGATCGCTAAAGCTGACTGTTTTTCAACCAAATTCAAGAGCTTATTGATATTCTTAACCGACTCAGGGCTGATTTCGGAAATGGCGGCGGCATTTTTCAAAGCTTCATATAAAGACCAGACTTTACGCCGGGCGAACTTATTGATCGTAATCAGGTCCGAGTAAGAAACCTTGAAGACGTCCATGTTCAAGACCCGGAACAAGGCCGAAGACTCATGATAATTATCTAAAAGCTTTAAATAAGCCAGGCAATCCAAGATGATCGGCTTATAATAAAGGCCGCGCAAAGATACGAACTCATTAGGAATATTATGCCGGCTCAATTCCTTAACGAATTTATCAGCGCTGGCATTAGAACGGACTAAGATCGCGAAGTCTGACCAAGCGATGTCTTTATCAGCCCGGAATGATTCTTGAATCCGGCTTACCACAAAAGCGGTCTCTTCGGCTTCGGTGGCAAAATTTTTGAAACTGGCCGCTGGTGTCTTCGCCTTCGGCAAATCCGGACGTTTAGCCTTGATCTTCTTATCTAATCTTAATTTCAATTCTAGACGATTAGGATTATTGTGCTGGATAAAATCATAGGCGTAATCCAAGATTTCCTGGTTGGAGCGATAATTATCGGTCAAGAGAACTTCTTTGGCTTTGGGGTAGTCATCCTTGAATTGCATGATGTTGGAAATAGAAGCGCCGCGAAATTTATAAATTGATTGGTCATCATCGCCAACGACTACCAAGTTGTCATGCCCGGCGGCTAACAATTTGATGAGCTCATACTGCGCAAAATTCGTATCCTGGAATTCGTCGACCATGATATACTTGAATTTGGCCTGATAGGCTTTCAAGATATTCGGCCGCTCGCGGAAAAGCTTCAGGGTATAAATGATCAGATCGCCGAAATCCAAAAAATTATTCTCTAATAGAAGTTGATTATAAGTATGGAAGGCATTGGCTAATTCTTTCAGACGTTTGGCTTCGAGTTCGTCAACCTCTTCGTCCCCCTTGGCCGCGCTGGCTTTTTTGGCTTTGCCCTTGGATTTAGCTTTGGTGCCACTCAAACGATTGTCCTGATCCGATTCCAGATTCTCCGTATATTCCAAATAACCCGCCGCCGGGATATCCTCGTCTTTGAGGCGCGAAAAATGCTTGATCAGTTCGGCGATGAATTTAGTCGGATTGCCTAAGGGGCGATAATAATCCAAATCGAAGCGATCCAGATTCTTCTTGATCAAGATCCACTGCTCGGTCGTATTCAGCAATTTGAAATCCGGATTCAGGCCGATATCCAAGGCGTGCTCGCGCAAAAGCCGTTCGCCCAAGCCATGAAAAGTATAGATCCAAAGATCAATATAACCATAAGGCAAAAGCCGATCGGCTCGTTCTGTTAATTCTCCGACCGCCTTCTCGGTAAAGGTGGCTAGCAGAATCTCATCGGTCTTCGCGCCTTTTTCTTGGATCAAATATAAAAGACGATTGATGAGAACCGTGGTCTTGCCCGTACCGGCTCCGGCCACGATCAAAAGCGGGCCGCCGCCATGAGTGACCGCCTGGACTTGCTTGGCATTCAGATTTTTCAATAATTCCGCCATTGGGATAATCAAAAGCTTCTTGATGATTAAAACTTCAAAATCTTGGTCAAAGACGCTGATTTTTTCAGGTCGCCGATCAGGGCCAGATTCAAGCCGCGATTGACGAAGATCTGCTTGGCGATCCGCTGTAAGTCAGCGGCACTCACTCGTTTTACTTTCTTGATCATTTCCGCCGGCGTAATGATCGGTTGCGGCAGAATAACTTGATGACCATAGAAATTAACGATATCATCCGATGATTCCAGGCCCATGGCCAGATGGGAAATGAAAAAATCTTTGGCTTTCTTTAATTCTCGGGCTGGCACCGAAGTTTGAGCAATCTTCTTATATTCCCGCAAGATCGTCTGGATCGACTGTTCTAGGCGATCCAAGGGGACACCGGCGCGAGTGGTCAGATAGCCGGAATCGGAATAAGTCATAACCAGCGACCGGACATGATAAGCCAGACCTTGACGTTCCCGGAGTTCGATAAACAAACGCGAGCTCATGGCTCCGCCCAGGATTATACTCATTAATTTAAGAGCGGTCTCATCTTTATGGCCAGCCGGAAAGGCTCGAACCGCTAAAGACAAGGTTACTTGATCGGTTTTCTTATGATGGATCTTGATCTGCGGCTTAGCCTGCTTTTCCTTAACTGCGACCTTGTCTTGCCATTTAGTTTTCTTGACACTCTTGAACAAGCGCTTCAGATCAGCTTCTGCCGCCTTCGGCCAGGAACCGGCGAGCAAGATGCGCATCGATTTGGCTCCGTACTGCCGCTCAAAATAGCCCAGGAAGTCCTGACGCTTAAAACTCCTGATGGTCGCCTTGGTGCCGATGGTCGACCAGCCAGCCGAGGTGTCACCATACAAACAATCTTCTAAGATATCTTCAATTAGCATCAAAGGGTTATCCTGATACATATTGAATTCCTCGATGATTACCCCCTTTTCTCGTTCGATTTCCCGTTCTTCAAACTTGGAATGTTCGAGCATCTCATGCAGGACTTTGACGGCCACCGGGATCTTGACGCTGGCCGTCTTAATAAAATAACCGGTGTATTCCTTGTCGGTAAAAGCATTGTATTCGGCACCGATCGCATCTAAGGCAGTCGATAGGGCTAAAGTATTGGGATACTTGGCCGTGCCCTTAAAGAACATGTGCTCCAGGAAATGCGACAAGCCTCGGATCCGGCGCTCCTCATATTTGGAACCGGTCTTAAACATGATCAAAAGGGTGGCGGTTTTCATGGCCGGGGACTTGATTGTCATGATCGGCAGACCACTAGACAATTTCTTTATTTTATATTTATTCATATTTTATAATCAGCTGATTGCTCCTTTAAGGAAAAATCAGCCTAAATAGCTAATAATAACTCTTTAAATTTATCATATTTCTGATATAATTAATAGGTAAACAAATAGAACTATATGAGCTACAAAATCAAGGATAAAACTAAGATTATCGATGACCAAATCCGAGCGCTCCGTCAGTATAAAATCAGCCGGATCAAAGATTTGCCGGAGAGCGAGAAGCCGCGGGAAAAACTTTTGGAAAGCGGGCCGGGAGCTTTATCAGCGGCCGAGCTTTTAGCAGTTGTCCTGGGCGTGGGTACGAAAAAGGAAGAAGTCTTTTCGATGTCGAGCCGGCTCTTAAGGGAATACGGAGAAAAAGCGATCGTCCACCAGAAAGATGCCAAGGCGATCACTAAAGAACTTAAAATTCCTGAAGCCAAAGCCTGCCAGATCGTGGCCTGTTTCGAACTGGGCCGCCGCTTTTTCTTAAAGACGCCTGGAGGATCGATCACTATCCGCAACGCTTCCCAGGCTTTCGCTTATTTAAAAGACATGGGCCTCTTGCAGAAAGAGCAATTCCGCGGCCTTTACCTCAATAGCCGCTATCAATTGGTCCACGACGAAGTGATCTCTTTGGGTACTTTGACTTCCAGCTTAGTCCACCCCCGGGAAGTTTTCAAGCCCGCTCTTGAATATTCGGCGGCGGCGATTATCATCGCTCATAACCATCCTTCAGGTAGCCTGAAGGCGACTGCAGCCGACCAAGAAATCACCAACCAATTAATCGAAGCCGGCAAGATCTTGGAAATCGAAGTTTTGGATCATCTGGTAATCGCCAAGAATAAGTTTACTAGCATCTTATAAATAAATTTTCTTAATGAGCCGGTTCCTAAGGCGGAGCCAGTTTATTTTTGAAGCTTATGCCGGCAAAAAATAAGAAATCTAGAAAATATATTATCAAGCCGCTCACTCTGATCATCCATGATGAAGACAGCGTCAGATTCCATGTCCAGAATGATGACTATTTCGGTACCATCGCTACGATTATCAGCCTGCTCAAACAGGAAATAAAAAACTGCCCGGCAGACAAGCGCGGACAGATGACTAAAATCTTCCAAAATTTAGAGAAGGACCTGATGTTCCTACAGACCAATTACCAGATAAAACCGAAGATTAGCCAGAAGAAGACCAAACCGAAAGGCAGGCTGAAAAGCCAATGATCAAAAAACATCAAAATCACCAAGACTATCAAGAAGGCGGCGCTAATTTCGGAACGGCCGCTTTTTTTTAGGCTGTAAAATAGCCAAGCCGCCAGCGCCAAGAAACCAAAGACCCCAATCTCGGCCCAAGACAGAATGAAGACGTTATGGACTGGCTGAGGATAGGGATCGAAGGTGGCTACCTGCTCGACATAATTGCCCCGACCGACGCCCAGCCAGGGACGCGCTTTGATCATTTGCGCGGCTTGGAGAGCGTATTCTTGACGCTCGTCTAAAGATTTTACTTCCAAACGGTTATTCATCAAAACCCGGCTCGTCCAAATCTCTTTAAAAGGCCAGCTGATGGCAGTTACTAATAAAACAGAAATAAAAGCTAAGGCTAATAATTTTTGGAACTCGAATTTCTGCTTGGCCTGGAGATAAAAAAGGCCATAGACCAAGAACCCGGCGCCTAAGGCCAAGAAAGCGCTCCGCGAAAACGAAAAGGTCAGGGCGCCTAAGCCTAAAAGATAAAAAAGCCAGAAAATCCCGGTGGCGCGCCAACGGTTCGATAATTTTTTTCTCGTTTCTCGAACTGGCTCCCGGCCGGGGAGATTGATAATATAATAAGCGGCTAAAAGGAGTCCGAAAACCAGGACGCCACCCAGGATATTAGGATGGTCGAAGCCGCCATAAGCCCGGAGCCAACGGCCGCTAATCGTCTCGATAACTGAAGTACCAAAAACGGCCGGATTATGATAACTCAAGCCCAAATATTTACAGGCCCAGCTGGTCTGCAATAAGAATTGGGCGATCGCCAAAGCGGCCTGCAAGCTTAAACTGACTATCAAGCTCAGAGCCAGGCGGAAACGGGAAACGGCCAGTTCGCGATTCGTAATGATAAAGAATAGCCCTAGAGCCAAGAGGAATAAAAAATAATAATTTAGAGCCAAGAACTTGTCGCCCGCCCCGAAAATCGAAACTAAGGTAAATAACTCCCAAACGGCCAAGATCCAAAAATAAGCCGGAATCTTTTTAAAAGAATAAAAATTTTTCCAAACGCGGCTGATTATTAAAAATGCCAGGAAGGCGAAGACCAAAATCAATAAAACGATTTCCCAGGCATACAGGCTGATCTCGGTGTAATTAGAAAAACTCGGCCGCAAGATCAATTTTGTCTGCCAAGGCAAGAGAAAAGCCAAGATATAAGCTAGGATCGGGATCAAACGCTTAAGCTGATTCATAAATTTTTAATTTTTCTAAAAATTTATCTTTTAATTCCGCCCGGCGATCGACCAAGTAAAGCTTGATTACTTCATTATTGACGATTACCCGGCTGTCCTGATTGGCTAGCTCTTTCAAAGCGGCCGGCAGGATCTTCAGCTGCCAGGCGTGCGCTATCCTTTCCCAAGAATCAAAGAAGCGAGAGTCAGAAAATAAATGTCGAGCCGTCTTTTGCCGCCGCGGATGATTATCCGGCCAAATCAAATTCGGAAAAATCGCTTTCAACCAAGCGTTGGCCTGGCAAAATTCCTCATAAACCCCGCCCTGGTCATAAATCGGGATCAGGCCGGCTAGCCAATGATTAAAATAAAAGTCATTATCATCTAAACGCAAATCTTCCAGATTTAACCGGTCTTCGGAGACATAAAAACTTAAACAGATCTTATCCTGTTTGGTCTTCTTATTAGGACGCAAGTTCAAGACCTTGGCCAGGCCGGCGCAGAAAAAACGAGCTAGCCAAAGGCGTTTTGGACTAGCGATGATAAAGAGATCGATATCGCTTCCCTGGCGCAAATTATGGCTACCGATCAGATTAGCCACTGCTACCAGCCGGACAAAAGGCAAGAAGCGGAAGCAAGCCGTAACCCGCAAAGCGATCTTGAACTTGCGATCAGTCTGATTATAGCGATCCTGGCGGACACTTAAAAGACTGTCTCGCCCGGGCAGAAAGTAAAAACCATTTTTCTCGGCCCAGACGGTTTTAGTCGACTCCTTGCTTGAACCCGACTTTAAAAAAAATATCAATTCGGCCAAAGGGATCTTAAATGGCAGATACTGCCAGATCTCATAAGCGGTCAAAGGGTAATCGAACAAATCAAACCAGACTACCGCTTTAAAAATGGCCAATTTTAAATTATTCTTATTGTTACTATCAAGTCCGTCCATAGCTTTGTCATGATACAAGCCTTAATTTTTCCTATTCATTGCTCCCCTTTGGCCGCTCAATCTGCAAGGCCTCGCGTTCGCTTTTTCCCCCGGTAATCTTCATGATATCCTTATCCATCTTCCGGAACTCTAAATAAGCATTGTTATAATGATTGACAGTCGTCGACATACTAGCCCCTAATTTTTTCAAGAAATCTTCATAGCTTAACATGTGCTTGCCCAGTTTTTCGATATTGGCTTTTATTTCCTTGGCGCTTTCTTCGATCTGCATCGCTTTCAAGCCCTGGAGGACAGTCTGCAGATAAGCCAAGAAAGAGGTCGGAGAAACGATAATCACTTTCTTGTCGCGATAAGCGTATTCGATTAGGTCGCGGGTATTAACCTTGACGGCGCCGACCTTATTAACCAGCAGGTCATAATAGATCGCTTCCGAAGGTATGAACATGAAGGCGAATTCCATCGTTTTCTTGCCGGGCAGAATATATTTTGAAGTTTCGTCGATCCGATTTTTCAAATCTTGTTTAAAAATCTGCTCTAGTTTTTCCCGGGTTTCCTTGTCGGTCGCGTTCAAGATCCGTTCGTAATTTTCCAAAGAGAATTTAGCATCGATCGGAATCACTTTATCTTTTACGAATACCACGGCATCGACGATCAGGTCCTTGCCCGTCTTTTCGTCTTTGCCTAATTTATATTGCATCTCGAAAGAATTGGGTGGCAGGACGTTCTTCAAGGTTTCCTCCAAAAAATATTCGCCCAAGACGCCCCGCTGTTTCGGATTTTTCAAGATATCCTGGAGATTCTGAAGCTGAGCCGAAAAATTCACCACCTGCTTATTGGTCTCGTCGAGCTTAGTCAGCTTTTCCGTTACCTCAGAAATCAGCTTGGCCGATTGGCCGGTGATATCCTGAATGATCCGGGTCGTCTGGCCGAATTGTTCCTGGCTGGCCTTATGGGTTTCGGATAATTTGCGGTCGAGTTCCTGACGCAGCTCCCGATTCTGCTCATTCAAAGAATTGAGCTTCTCTGCCAAGACGACCAACTTCTCATTATCGCCACCTTCTTTCTTTTTCAAAAGCAAGACGATGATTATGATAATGCCTATAATCAGCAAGCTAAAAAGGATAAAAACTGATTCCATATGTTTAAAAACTATAAATTATTTAAAACGATGATTTTAACTATTAATTTCAACTACCTAATATTATAGTATAGGCCGACCTTTTAATAAATATTGCCGGACTGCTGTTTCTATGACGGGACATTGGCTTTAAAAAACCCCCGAGATTCCGTTCGGGGATTTTTTTTGAATATATTTCTTCTATTTCTTCAGTAAGTCGCGAATTTCAGTCAATAACTTTTCTTGTTTAGTTAATTCCGGTTCCGGGGCCGGGGCCTCAGTTTCGGGTTTTAAGCGACGGAGCTTCATTAGGATCTTGATGGCGATAAATATGGCGGCGGAAATTACTAGAAAATCAAAAATATTCTGGAGAAAAAGACCGATGTTCATGATGACGGCCGGATGACTGCCTACCGCGGCCTTCAGGCTTATTTTCCATTCCGTAAAATTCACGCCGCCGATAAGCAAGCCGACCAGGGGCATGACGATATCAGCCACCAAGGAAGAGACGATCTTGCCGAAAGCACCGCCAACTATGACGGCCACGGCCAAATCGACCACATTCCCTCGCATGATAAAAGCTTTAAACTCCTGGATGAATTTCATATGAATAAATATACATTATTTTAATCAGATCGACAAGCTGAAGATATTCACAAACCTTAAGCCAGATCCGGACTAAAACCAGCTTTATTTAATCTAAGCCCAAGTAACACTGGCAACTCTATCCTTATCTTCTTTAAATCTCATGATCCGAACGCCCTGAGTATCGCGGCCAAGAACGCTGATCGATTTTAAAGTCAAACGGATTACCTGGCCCTTCTCGGAAATGATGATCAGGTCTTTTTCGGCCATAGTTTCGGCATTGATCAAAAAAGCATTGGTCAGTTCGCCGGTCTTATCGGTCACCTTAGCGGTCTTAACGCCACTGCCACCGCGACCTTGGACTTTATACAGAACGAGTTCTGTCCGCTTGCCAAAGCCATGGGACATGATAGTGAGGATCTGATATTTCTTGATCTTTTCTTTATCGGTCTTGGCCACGCCCATACCGATTACCCGATCGTTCTTCTTGATCCGGATGCCATGGACGCCGGCGGCGCCCCGACCCATATCGCGGACGTCTTTTTCCGCGAAACGGATCGCCTGGCCATGAGCAGTAATGAGCTGGATATGGTCCGAACCGCTGGTCGGTTTCGCCCAGATCAGCTTGTCATCATCTTTGATCTTGATGGCGATCAAGCCGCTCCGACGGACATTGGCAAAAGCACTGAGCTCGACTTTCTTGACTAAGCCTTTTTCGGTCGCGAAGTATAAATATTTGCTATTAGATAATTTATCGAGCGGCAAGATCGAGGTCACTTGTTCGCCGCTAGTCAGTTGCAGAAAATTGACGATCGGCGTCCCCTTGGCGATACGAGAGGCCTGAGGAATCTCATAGGCCTTGAGCTGGAAGACGCGGCCCTTGGTCGTGAAAAACAGGATATCATTATGGGTGAAAGTCGTGAACATGAAAAGGACCGAATCTTCTTCCTTGGTCGTCAGGCCGATAACGCCCTTGCCACCACGGGCCTGGACTTTGAAAGTGCCGGACTCAACCCGCTTGATATAGCCATCGCGGGTCATCATGAATAAGGTTTCTTCGTTCGGTACCAGATCTTCCATATTGAATTCCTTGACGCCGTGAGCGATGACCTGGGTCCGGCGTTCATCCCCGAATTTATCACCGACGGCTTTGATCTCGTCCTTGATGATGCCGCGGATCCGGACAATCGATTTTAAAATCGCCTCTAATTCCTTGATTAGTTTTATTTTTTCCTTCAATTCTTCTTCGATCCTGAGCCTTTCCAAGTTGGCCAAGTTCTGCAAACGCATCTCTAAGATGGCGATCGACTGGCGCTCAGACAATTTAAACTTTTTCATCAAGTTCGCCCGGGCCTCATCCTTATCTTTTGAGGCCTTGATCGTCTTAATGACAGCGTCGATATTCTTGAGAGCAATCATAAGGCCCTCCAAGATATGAGCGCGATCTTTAGCTTTGTTCAAGTCGAATTGTGTCCGGCGCCGGACCACTTCCTCGCGATGTTTGATATACTCCTCGAGGATCATCTTCAAAGTCAGGACTTTTGGCTGTAAACCATCGACTAAGGCCAAAGCGTTAACATGAAAGGTTTCCTGGAGCTGGGTATGCTTATATAAACTATTTAAAATCTTCTTGGGATAAGCATCTTTTTTCAGATCCAAGACGATGCGGACGCCATCCTTATCGGATTCATCGCGCAGATTCTTAATGCCTTCAAGCTTCTTATCCTTAACCAAATCAGCGATCTTTTCGACAAGAGTCGCTTTATTGACCTGATAAGGGACTTCGGAAATCACGATCTGGAAAGATTCGCCCTTGGCTTCGACAATCTCGGCCCGGCCGCGTATGACGATGCCGCCCTTGCCGGTGGCATAGGCGGTCAAAATGTCTTTCTGATTATAAATGATGCCGCCGGTCGGGAAATCCGGACCTTTGACAAATTGCATCAGGTCTTCGATGGTCGCTTCGGGATTGTCAATCAAATGGCTGATAGCGGCCGTCAATTCTCTCAGATTGTGCGGCGGGATATTGGTAGCCATGCCGACGGCAATGCCCATCGTGCCGTTAAGCAATAAGTTCGGCAATTTTGAAGGCAGGACGCGCGGTTCCTGCTGGGAACCGTCGAAATTCGGCGCGAAATTGACCGTATCCTTATCGATATCGGAAAGCATCTCTTCAGCAATGGCTGCCAGCTTGGCTTCGGTATAACGCATAGCCGCCGCGCTGTCGCCGTCTATCGAACCGAAGTTACCCTGGCCGCGGACCAAAGGATAGCGCATGGCAAAATCCTGGGCCAAACGGACCATGGAATCATAAACGGCGCTATCGCCATGAGGGTGATATTTACCTAAGACCTCGCCGACGACTGTGGCCGACTTGCGGAACTTGGCACTAGCCTTCAAACCGACGCTCCACATCGCATACAAAATGCGGCGATGGACCGGTTTCAAGCCATCCCGGACATCCGGCAAGGCGCGGGAAACGATAACGCTCATGGCGTAATCCAAATAAGAGCGGCTCATCTCCTCGACGATCGGCTGATCCTGGACTAAACCGTAAGCAGTTTGCTGACGCGCGCCATTTACGATTTCTCCTTCAGCTGCTTGAGCTTCTTTTTTTTCCGGCTGAGCCGGCTTATTTTTTTTATTGGCTTTCGGATCCGATTTAGACATAAAGCGGAAAATTACTTGGTTTATTTCTTGTTAAGCTGGAGATTATTCTCCAATTGATTGATAGGATTAGCGGTCGGAATGACGGTCGAGACCGTATCAGTGGCCGTTAAGACGGCTGGAGTCTGAGAGGCTTCTAAATTATCCATAATGATACCAGCGGCGGCTTGCTGATTGATATCGCTTACCATTTGGTTGACTAAAGGCTCAGCCGCTTTGACGACCCGTTCCTGATTAGCCTTCTGAAAATCCTGATTGACCTGGTCGATAGTAGCGGAAAAATCGCTTCGGAGCTGATCCCAATCGAAATGATTGCGAGCCGCGCTTTCCTGGGAATTAAACCGGAAAACATTGCTCAGGTTAAAAAAATAAAAAATCAGGACCAACCCTAAGAACGAAGCTAAGATGAGCTTGAGCCAGAATTCTTGGGGCGGGCGATTGGCTGGTTGATGACCAGGCATATGATAAGAATTAGCAAATGAAATAGCTAAGATTACTCTTTCAGGCCGTCCAGATTGATATCGTAAAGGATCTCTTCGGCAATCAAACGATAATCCAGGATCTCTTCATCCTTGAACCAGATCTTGATTTCCCGTTCCGCTTCGCTTGGCTGATCCGAACAATGAATCAAATTCCGGACAGCGCGATTATCCAGATTGGAAAGCTCATAAGTGTCCAGGGTGAAATCGCCGCGGATGGTACCGATATCAGAAGTGGCGGGTTCGGTGCCGCCGACCAATTTCTTGACGACTGCCACGGCCTGATTGCCCTCCCAAATCATGGCGATGATCGGACAAGCGGTCATGAAAGTCACCAAACCACGGACGATATCCTTGCCGTATTCGATCGCTTCCTTATTAACCGGTAGATTCAAGGCCTTCAGATTGGCCACGAATTTTTCGCCTTTCTCCTGGAACCATTTATCATCCTTATTATAATGAGTCCAACATTGGTCATCGGTAGCTTGTAATAATTTCAGACCGACCAGCTTCAAACCGGCTCGCTCGATCCGTTTGGTCAATTCACCGACCAAAGAGCGCTGGATAGCATCCGGCTTCAGGATTACGAAAGTTCTTTCTTTCTTGGGATGAGAAATATTTTGGGACATAGGAAAAGATGACCGGCGGGATAAAGGAAATGACTTTAAGCCCAGGCTGATCTTATATCTTAATTTTTTAAATGCTTAGGATCACTAACTCCATATCTTCGCTGGGGAGCTCTTTCTTGGAAATCTTCAATTTCTCTTCATAGGTCGGAGCGACGCCTAATTCCTTGATGAACTTATCGACGTCGTCGATATCGATCTTTGAATCCTTAGTCTTATAATGCATCGGGATTACCAGGCGCGGCTCGATCTGAGCGATCACTTCGACCGCTTTCTTAGCGTCAATCGTGTACTTGCCGCCGACCGGGATCAAAAGGATATCAGTCCCGGCGAGCTTTTCCAGTTGGGCGTTGTCTAAGACGTGGCCGAGGTCGCCGAGATGGACGACCGAGATATCATCAAATTCGATCCGATAAATAATATTGTTGCCTCGTTCTTTGCCTTCTTTGTCATCATGATAAGAAGCGATCCCTTCGACCATCACGCCTTTGACGTCATATTCGCCAGCGGACTTGATAATATAAGGATTGCCTCTTAAGGCCCCGATATTATTGTGGTCATGGTGGTCATGAGAAACCGTGATGATATCTGCTTCAAAATTCGGCACTTTCGGGCCGACTTCCTTGCCGAAAGGATCAGTCACGACGACAATCCCCTCGGGACCGATCTTATCTTGGATTTTGAAGCAAGAATGTCCTTGCCAAGTAATGATCATATAGTAAAACAATAAAAATAGGTCACAAAAACCTTGTTTTCAGTATAACAAGGCCAGGGTCGAAAGTCAATTTGAAAAGCGCCTCATTTGGGCCTAGGCTTAGACTGAAAAATCAGCCTGGCTATACAAAAAAGAGCGCCTATTTTCCTCAGTTTTTACTGAGTAAATAGGCGCCCGAGAATACGAGTTTTAAGCTTTTATTTTGGCCGTCACTCTTGAACGATGTAGGCCTTGGACAGATCCTTATCGTTGACCCGAATAACCGGGTCTTGAGGGGTGACGATCTTCTCCAGATTTGCCCTACGTTTGAGTCCATCTTCGCCATAGAATTCGATGACGAAATTTTGAAAGCCGTAGCTTAACTGGAGTTTTTTCATACAACGACCGTCAGGAGAGATAGCATAGCCAGAGAATACTCCATTCGTGATTACGAATTTGGTTTTAGTATCGTTGTACATATACAACTTTACCCGATCGCGCATAGCAATCCCGAAATCGGAATTCTTCACATCCAGGACAGTCATATCCTGGGTTATAATCCTGGTAATGACCACCTGCCTCAGCTGCTTGTTGTCCGCTGTATCAGTGAAAATTATCGGAAAATTCAAAACCCCGGTCGAAACCGTGATCGAGAATTTCGATGTATCAAGCGGCTGGATGGCCACCCGATTAAAAGGTCCGGCTAGGACAGCGAAGGCTTTGTCAGTGCCGTTAAACACTCGCAAAGTTACACTGGTGAAGGGATTAAGGGCGGCGGTATTAGCGGCTTTTCCGGCTCCGGATGATGTAGCTGAAGGATTGCCGGCGGCCATTTTTACATAGGTGTTGGCTAAACCGGCAGGGGTCATTTCGAGGGTAATCTGGCAATCGCCGGCCTTCTTAACAATGTTTGCAGAAGGAAATTTATCCCCCACGATATAGAACACCTTCAGAGTAATTTCCTGGTCGCAAGTCAGACCAGGAATGGTTTTGGTCTCGCCGCTTTTCACGACGATTTTTTGTCCAACATAATTCACTTGGACCATCGATGTGCCCTTTATAGTCACGGTGACTTGGGCGGAAGTAAGGTTGGCGGCCAGAGTCCCGAACAGGACTATTGTGGCCATTACAAAGATTTTCATTTTGTTCATTGTCTTCTGGTTTTTATTTTTTTACTATTCTATTATTCTGTAATACGTCTAAAAATCTTGCCCCAGGGCAAATGGGAATCACCTTAAAAGGCGCGGAAGAATACTATCGGGAAAGCCTCAAAAAGCTTATTGTTTTCAATTGTCAAAGGTCTATTTTCGACCTCTTAATTTAGCATACTTTAATATTTTTGTCAATAAAAAAGCCTTAAGATTGCCTTTATAGCAAAAAATAGGCTAAATTTAGCCTATTTTTGTCAATAAAATCAAAGCTTAATTACTATTTAATCATCGCTTTCAAACCAGTTTTCATTTTCCCACCTAAGGAGCTAAGCCATTGTCCTTTATCACTAGAATTCTTATAATCATCGGCCATACTCTCCCAAAAAGCCCTTTCTGAACGGGTCAAGCGTTCGCCTTTCATCCCTTTTAAATGTTTGAAGAACAAACGTTCGTGATTATCGCGCAAATCTCGTAAAAGGCTATCGGTCTTGGAAGCCAGTTCCTGATCCCATTTGTGCTCTAAAGTCAAGCGTTCGAATTCGTTCAACTGGCTGGGATCAATATGATTCGCTTTAAGGATACTCTCAGGCACATCAATCGGAGTTTCTCCGTTAGAGCCGCTTCTAAATAAATCCTGATCCAAATTGGTGCCGCTTTTTTGCCCGGCCAGGAATGAACGGAATTCCGGTGACAAGTCTTGATCGCCCAGGCTGTCAGGCGGGGTGACTCCAGAAAATTCAGATGAAGACAAAGGCTCGGTTCCCGAACCAGATTGAGACGAAGCCAGATCATGGTCAGGATTAAAGTCTGAAGAGCCGGAATGATCAACTAAGTTCCCAGGTTTAAAGCCGCTACCGGTTTCGACTCGAACCTGATAACCATGCTCGCCCTGTTCTAAGACAACCCGATTACCCTCAAAGACTTTATCTGTCAGATTCTCTGTCTGGCTCAGAGCTTTAGCAGTTTGATTGTCAGCCCAAGCTTCAAGAGCTTCTTGATCATTAAGATCGCCTTTATAGCCCAAATCCTTGGCATGGGATTCAAAAATCGTCTTGGTTGAACGCCAGACTGAGTCATGCTGGCCCTGATCTAAACCATTATTAGAAATCTCGTCTTCATAGATGCCGCTACTAGCAGCCGGGCTTTCCGGAGTTGCCGGCACAGCCGAGGGAGAATCGAATTGATCCGGAGAGCTTAGTCTGTTTCCCGGAATTCTGGCTGCCGGCGTTTCAACTTGATCAACTTCTGATTCTAGGCCGCTTCTGGGAACAGCCCTAGCCAACGAGTCTTGACGACGTAATTCTTCTAAGATCTTAGCTTGATCCAAGCCACTCTTAGTTGGAAGCGCGTTATCTGCCTGGGATAAATGCTCAGCAGTGACAGCATCATCTGGCGTGGCCGGTACTTCTTGATCAGGCGAGACCGCTTCAGCTGCCCGACTGCCACCAGATCCGCCAACCGACGGTCCACCGAACAAGAAATCACGTAGCTTGGCACCGGCAAAGGCAAAGGCGGCCCCCATCACGGCCCCTTTGGCAGCCGCTTTTAATAATTCTTGGCGACGAACTTGGCCTAGATGTTGAGACTTTAGATCCAAAACTTTATCTAGGCGTTCTTGGACAGCCGAAGAACTTAAATAAACATTGGTTTCAGGATGATTGGGATCGCGGGCTAATTCTAAATGGGCTCGGGCTTGGCCCATGGCTTGCGCCAGATCAGCCTGATTCTGAAGCCGAGTCGGACCGGAACCGAAATCAATCAAACCTTCACCCAACTTACGCTCGGTATAAGCCAAGCGATCATTGATAGCCTGCAACAAATCTTCGCGCTTGAGTGACCGAGCCTCTTTCTTAATCTTAATCAGGACTTCTCCTTGCTCATCCTTTTGCGCGTCTCCAGAAAATGATAATTTCCCTTCCGGATCACGGGCCACCGTCGACTCGACAATCATGCCGTCGGTCTGAGGCCGACTTTCCAAAACGACCAAGCGCCCCTTTTCGTCCAAGACTGGTTTTTCTTCGAGGATTTCCCGACCCGAATCTAAAACATCTAATTGATCCAATAAAATATTTAATTTACCAGACAAGCCGGCAGTTATCCGCGGGTTGGCGCCAGGTTTTTCCGGACGATTACCGGCGGCTACGAAATTAGCGGCCGTCTTGCCAGTCTTAGCCTGGCCGTGCCGAGCTAGCCAATCTTGTTCTTTTAAACTCTTCTGCTCCTGTTTCCAACCGCGCAAGCCCCCGACCAGAGCGCCGACAGTCGGGATTGCCACTATACTGCCGACGGCTAAGCCAGCGGTGGGCAAAGCGATCGTGCCGACCTTGCCGACCATCAAGCTCCGTAAAGCGAAACCGCCGGCTGAATAGGCCGCTCGTTC